>BNJU01002161.1_pt1 | contig 275234 bp, 369 predicted proteins | sample 8539281 | NCBI WGS metagenome assembly BNJU01 (sample SAMD00202456, study PRJDB9452) | human saliva metagenome | isolation source: human saliva | place: Japan
ATTGTGATGCTTTTACGAGCTTTCTTAAGACCTGGTTTGGAAAGTATGGATTTCAGTTGGACTAAAACAGCGTAATATAACGGCTTTTTCAGAACTATATCTACTAATTAATTTCATAAAATATGAATCATTATTTTTAAATAGGGGAATAGTTTAGGTCTGTAAGAATTAACTTATACACTTACAAGGTTTATTCTGATCGACTTTATAACTGTCTACGAGACAGAAATGAGAGATTGAGGTGGGGAAAAACTATTAGGTGTAGTTTCAATACTTCTACTAATGCTTTTGCTTATATTTAATGCAAGTAAATAGTCAATTCGTCCGAGACTTTTCCTTCTCCATCTCCTGTGCAGAAAGTTGAGTTTATTTAACAAACTGATAAAATAATAGAGAAACTAGTTATTTCGAGGCCCAATCATGAACCTATCAAACGTATTTTCAAAAATTATCCCCAAATACTCCCATCTTACAAGCTACCTTTGGTCTGGAGCACGAATCTCTACGAATCAATACTGAAGGCCGTGTCGCTCAAACGCCACACCCTGAAAAATTGGGTTCTCACGGTTCCATCCCTATATCCAGACAGATTATAGCGAACCTCAACTAGAGCTCACTACACCCGGTAGCACAGTCGACCACGGAAGCTCGTCGCTTCCTCGGGGCCATCACCGATGTGGCTATTCGCTCAATGGATAAGTCAGAATATCTTTGGCCTTTTTATCCATGCCACCCGTGATTGTAGAAGAAGAGATTCAGTTGCCCAGTTGGAAAAGTGACTACGAGTATCAATACCGAGTTGGTTTGGCAGAACGCTACGGCAAATTGCTCCAGTCCATATCTGGAATTCACTATAATTTTGAACTCGGCAAAGATCTGACCCAGCAGCTCTTTTTGAAGTCAGTGACTATGACGATTTACTGACCTTCAAGAATGCCCTCTATCCTCAAGTTAGCTCAGAACTTCTTGTGTTACTCGCTGGCTCTTGACCTCACCTTTACGGAGCAAGCCCGCTAGCAGAAAAAGGGTTTTTGACAGATGAAATTGGTTGCGTGCGGTCGATTCGTAACTCCAACTACGGCTATGTCAATGCCCTGATGTTCACATTTCCTTCTCTTCACTGGAGCAATACGTGACCGACATCGAAAAACGCTGTTGGATCTGGGCAACTGTCCTCTGAAAAAGAATTTTTACTCTGCTATCCGTTTACGCGGTGCTAAGACTAGCTGGGACTTTTGACTCAAGGGCATCTCCTATCTAGAGTTCCGCAACTTTGACCTCAACCCCTTTGAGCCACTGGCAATCAGCCAAGAAACACTAGCACCACCCACCTCTTTGCACTCGCACTCTTTGTGGCTAGACGACATGGAGCAAGTCGACGAAGAATTGTAGTAGCTGCTACTCTCAACAACCAAATCGCTCTCAGCCATCCCCACACCACTTCCTAAAGAGGCTGACCCTAAAACCTATCGTGACAGCCATGAAGGACATCGTCGCTCACTTTGGACTGGATGACTATTATAGCCAGCTTATCACTAAGGTGGAGGCCTCTTCTTGATCCACGTTTGACCCTTTCTGGAAAAATAGCAGAGCAGGTTGAAGAAGGGTCCCTTGAAAATTTTGGCACAACAACAAGGACAAGCCTTTTCATGACTATGCTTGGACAGCACCTTATGCCCTCAAAGGTCATGAAAACATGGAACTCTCCACCCAAATGATTCTCTTTGACGCCATTCAGCTGGGCTTGAACGTAGAAATTTTTAGATGAGGAAGACCACTCTCAAACTCTGGCATGGTGACCATGGGAGTACATTAAAAATGGCAAACATGACATCCAAAGATAACTACGTAATTCCACTGGCTATGCTATTAAGGTTGTGACCAAAAGATTTTGGACAAGGCTGGTTTTCCAGTACCTGCGAGCAGAATTTGCTAACAAGGACGATGCCTTTGCGGTACTACGGGACAAATAGCCAACTCTGCTATTGTTGTCAAACCCAAATCCACCAACTTCGGTCTGGGCATTTCCATCTTCCAAGAGCCAACAAGCATTTCTGGCTATGAAAAAGCCCTAGATATCGCCTTTTCGGAAGATAGCCATGTGCTAGTCGAGGAGTTTGTGGCAGGGACCGAGTACCGTTTCTTTATCTTGGATGGAAAAATGCGAGGCTGTCCTGCTCCGCGTCGCGGCAGCAATGTCGTAGGCGACGGAAGCTCAAGCATCCGAGAATTAGTCGAAAAGAAAAACCAAGACCCTCTGCGTGGTCGCGACCATCGCTCACCTCTTGAAATCATCAATCTGGGTGATATTGAATTACTCATGTTGGAACAGCAGGTTACACACCTGATACAGTCTTGCCTGAAAGGTAGCCAAACCTTTCTGCGTGGTAATTCTAATATCTCAGCTGGAGGCGACTCCATTGACATGACTGACCAGATGGGCGAGAGTTACAAACAACTAGCTGCCGATATGGCGACTGCTATGGGGCTTGGGCCTGTGGAGTCGATTTGATTATCCCAGACTCACACCAAGCCTGCTAGTAAGGAGCTACCAAATTGCACCTGTATCGAACTCAACTTCAATCCTGCCATGTACCTGCACGCCTATACTTACGTAGGGCCAGGACAACGTATCACACCGAAAAATTTTACGGAAGTTGTTTGAGAGATATGAGAATAAGATCAGAGATTTTCTGAGCTTACTTTTTATATTTGATAAATGGTAAAATATAGTGCAACAAAAACTCATAGAGCCCAATCTCGTGTAAACTGTAGTAACCACACTAAACAGAACACGGGAGAAATCTATAAGCTACTATCATATTACCATAATTGAGCGAATTAAGATAGAGACTTACCTAGAATTGGGTCTCAAACCCTGCCAAATAGCTAGAAAATTAGGCGTTCACAAATCAACCTTCTCAAGAGAATTAAGTGTGGTAATGACACTTACTCTGCACAAGCAGCACAAACACACAATGAACAATTGACGAAGCAGAAGGGAAGAAAATCGAGTTAGACTCCTGTGAATTGAAGTAGGAAATTAAAAGAGCGATTACAATCTTCATGGTCTCCAGAACAAATTTGTAGTCGTTATCAACTTGAAAAATAGGTCCATTGTGTCCTTCAAAATCCAATTTGTAAAATTAAGCTAGAAAAAAAGCATCTCGTATTTTTGATACGAAATGCTTTTAATAAATGTAAATAAGTTTTAACGTTTACTAAATTGTGACGCTTTACGGGCCTTTTTCAAGCCTGGTTTGGAAAGTATGAATTTCAGTTGGACTAAAAACAGCGTAATATCAAGACTTTTCTCCGCTTTTATAAAAGCTTTTTTCCAATCAAATTCAACTAATTTTATCCGAATGGTGTGGATTTTACCCCCAAAATTACAGAGAATGGAGCTGATAAACACTAAACGTTCACACCATTAGTTAAATGATTTTTGTTCATCATTTTTCTTAGATGATAGAACTTCTAATTTATTTCTTATTCAAGCAAAAACAACCTGCTATAAGTAAGAAAGAGGAAGATACAAGAAAAACACGGCGTAAAAACCGATTCAGTTCATTGTCCTCAATCCTTGTCTGCTTCATTTTCTTTTACGAGATCGTTTTGTGAATCTTTTTCAGAGAGTTTTTGATCAATATACTTGTCAATGTTTTCATAAAATTCCTTGGTCGCTTCACTATCTAATGTTGGCGAGTTCTGAACTTGATTCACTTTCAATTGAACAGATTGAATACCGTAAGAGGCTTGTTTTTGGTGGAGTGTTTCTAATTCTTCTTCTGAAATCGGATCTCCAACAACCGTCAAGACCAATTCATTGTTACTTGACTTGTAGACTTGATTAATAACCGTATAATTGGCGAACTCTTTTCCTACAAACTGTTTGATCCCTTCTTTGCGCGCTTGTTCTATTGTCAGAGTAACTGCCGAATAGCTAGCTGGAAGAATCAACAATACAATCAAAGATATCAAGCCAATTCTCATTTTAATGCTCAGCTCTTTAAATGAAGTTAAAGGAGATTTTTCTCATCAAAATTCTTGTTCCAACAATGTTGGCTAGCATGATAAAGACACAGTTGATCAAGAAAAGATAGAGAGCCCCCAGATAAAAACTCGTACATTCCCATTAGCTAAACCATAGCCTGCAGTACAGATAGGTGGCATCAGAGCTGTAGCAATAGCTACTCCAGGCACGATATTGTTTTGCTCTTTTTCCTTGAACCGATCACTCCTGCAATCCCACCCGCAATAGTAATGAGGACATCCCAAATGGTTGGAGATGTTCGTGCAATCAACTCGCTACTTGCATAAGACAAGGGAGAAATCCAGAAATACAGAGTCGAGACAAGCAAACTGACCAATACTTGAGTCAAATAAAACCTCTAGAGATTGCTTGATTAAACGCGTATCAAAAATAGCTAAACCGAATCTCAGTCCAACAATCGGTGTCATGAGAGGTGAAATCAACATGGCTCCTATAATGACAGCTGTTGAATTCATATTTAGTCCGATAGAGGCAATAAAAATTGCACACATCAAAATCGCTGTATCTCTCAATCGAACATGAAGGTCATCGTATAATTTTCTCACGGTATTCCGTGTTGAATAATTGGCAGTCATTTGTCCTCCTCTTTCCTTATTTAAATTGGTATAATAATTAATAATAACAGCTGATAAAACAGCCAAAAATATGAGCCCATAAATCGTCAAGAAGACACTGGTAATCCTTCCAATCAAGGTCACAGCTAGGAGATCCCCGTAGCCGACAGTCGTCGAAGTCACAAAAGCATACCAAAGACCGTCTCCGTAATTTGTGATAGCAGGTTCAACTAGGAAAAGCACGCCTCCTGACCCAAAAACAAAGGTCACAAAACTCAGAGCAAACCGAGTAAAACCCGTAACCTGCATAATATGCCATAACATTTTTAAACGTTTCATTTGTTCTCCTTATTCATACTAGCTCCTGACCGAGCCGTCCAATAATCAAAGTGAAGATAGGACATGATCTCCATCAGAGAAAGATAGACAAACTGATAGATCTGATTTAAGCTGATTATCAACTGATATTGTTTGAAAAATGACTGGAAGAAAGACCAGATATGACTGTCTTGAATCAGTCCCTTCTTAATATCAGACAGGATATTAGCTAAAGCTCCCAAGGACTGAAACGGTAAATCCTTGACATTTATATAGATCCGGTCCACCACATCATTCAGACTGGTATCTTGGATGGCATGAAATTCTCCAAAGAGAACTCCTGCCGCTCCAAGAGTAGAAACAAATTCCACCAAATAATTTCTGAGGAAATTTTCTCAACCTTTTCCCATAATGTGTTTAGTGCCATCCATAACGATCCCAACCAGAAAAAGGAAAGAAAACAAGCAAAGAAATTTTGCCGTAAATCCCAAAAAGCTTCAAGACTTGGTGTTGTTGGTTTTTCTAACTCTAAAACCAAGATGGTCATAATAATTGCTAGAACAGCATCTGTCAATACAATTAATCTGTCTTTCTTCATCGGATTGCATCCCCTTTCTTTTTTGTAACATTCTATCTTATCGCATAATATTGGATATTCTTTCATAATCCGACTACAAACAAAAATAAACCAAAAAGTATGTCCCTATTATACTATATTTAACTCTAGAAGTATTCATCCATCTAATTAATAAATATATCATATTTCACAATAAGTGAATACTATCAAAGATTCATCCCCTTTCACTTCATCATGTAGTGTTGCTTAGATTTATCAAAAACAACCAAATTTGTATTAATTTCAAGTATCACCCTAGTTACAAAAATTTGGGGTGAATCAGAAAAAGCATCCCGTATTTTTGATACGAAAAATGCTTTCAATAAGTTTAAAATAAGTTTTAACGTTTACTAAATTGTGATGCTTACGAGCTTTTTCAAGCCTGGTTTCTTACGCTCAACTTTACGTGAGTCACGTGTAAGAAGTCCTGCGCGTTTCAATGAATCGCGAAGTCTGGGTCTACTTTGAAGAAGGGCACGAGCGATACCGTGACGGATAGCTCCTGCTTGACCAGCGTAACCACCACCTACAACGTTAACGAAAAACGTCGTATGAACCTGCAGTTGAAGTAACTGCGAATGGTTGGTTGATTACAAGACGAAGGTCAGCGTGTGGGATGTACTCTTCAACATCTTTTTTTGTTAACAGTGATTTTTACCAGTTCCTGGAACAAGGCGAACGCGTGCAACAGCGTTTTTACGACGTCCAGTACCTGCATATTAGTGCTTGTGACATACTTTATTGTTCCTTTTCCTTAGATAAGTCCTGAAATATCAAGAACTTCTGGTTGTTGTGCAGCGTGAGTGTGCTCAGCTCCAACGAATACTTTTCAATTTCATACCTTGAGCGCGGCCAAGAGTATTGTGTGAAGCATACCTTTAACTGATTTCTCGATCAAACGTACTGCATTTTTAGAACGAAGTTCACCAGCAGAGATTGATTTCAATCCACCTGGGTGGTTTGAGTGAGTGTAGTAGATCTTATCAGTTGCTTTTTTACCAGTCAATTTAACTTTTTCAGCATTGATAACGATTACGAAGTCACCTGTATCAGTGTGTGGTGTGAATGTTGGTTTGTTTTTTCCGCGAAGCACGCTAGCAACAACTGCTGAAAGGCGTCCAAGAGGTACATCAGTTGCGTCAACAACGTACCATTTGCGTTCTACTTGGCCTGGTTTAGCCATGAATGTAGTTTTGTTCATGATTTCTCCTATATGAATGTCGTTTTTGTTTACAGGGCGGATGTTCCGGTCCGCAAGTTATTTGAAAGGTTCCGGGGCCTTACAAATGGGGTAAACAATACCGCCTACTATTGTATCAAAATTCTCAGATAAAAGTCAAGCGGTTGGGAAAATATTTTTTCATTTTTGCCAGATTCGTAGTCTTCTTTCACCCTTCTCCTCAAGCATGGTCTGAAAAGCTTTAGAGACCAAGTAAATGGCACAAGTCAAGAATAGGGTAACGACTAGATAATTGATCAAACGACCGTGGTCTCCAACCAATGGTGGTTTTGTCAAAAAGCCATAATCTCCACCCGTCATTAGATTAACCACAAGATCAGCGCATTAAGCGAAGATGTGATGATTAGGATTCGTTTGAAGATCCAATAAATTAGCATCATAGTCCTTCAAAAGATAAATCAAGGAATTTCAAAAGAGGGCTAAGTGTCCGAAAAATAAAGGACAGGATAGCAATATGTGGGAAGGGATAGGATCTGGCACTGGATAAACAAAGGCGCCTAAAGTCCCAAAGGTTCCGAGAACAGCAAAAGTACTGTTTTGACTCTAGAGACACCCAGGAATCAGCACTACAAACATTGCTAAACGGCAATGATAAAAGGGCAGACTTTCTGTTAGAGGCATCTGGTTGACCAAATACCAACCGTAGAGCAGGATTAACTGCAGAGCCTGTAAAATCTGGAAAAATCGTTGGCAAACTTTTTTATCACCATAGCGATAGGCAAGAAATACAGTCAATGCCAATAAACTAAATAGACTTCCATACCAAAGAAGATCAAATCGGGTGGCTCCGTCGAGCTGCGTGCTAAATAAAGCATCCCAAACATTCATGTAACTTTCCTCATTTTCATATAAGCAGGCCTCTTACTCATCTCTATAGAGCCTAGCTTACATTTATTTCTTATAATTTTTGTGTAAAAAGAAACTGTCGATCTTAATATAAAGCAAAGCTTCTAATCGACATATTGTTCCCGCTCACCCTGATAGACCTGCCATAGAATTTCCATTTGTTCTTTGGGTTATCCGTTTTTCAGATAGAGTGGGAGATTCTTGATATCAAAAATTCAAGTTCTGCAATTTCTTGATTTTCTTGAAATTGTCCATCCAATAACTGACAGTCAAAAACGAACTTGGCATACTGTTTGTTCTGAAGTTGAAAGCGGTTGGTATCAAAAACCGCCAATAAAGAACCTACTTCTGCCGAAAATCCTGTTTCTTCCTGAACTTCTTTTCGGATATTTTCCTTGGGAGAATATCCTACCTCGCCAAAGCCACCAGGTAATGCCCAAGTATCCTCTCCTTGTCCTCTAACCAGGCAAATCTTCTGATTTTGAACAATCCATGCCCGCACATCCATCAAGGGAGTTGCATAGCTACCTGTTGGTTTTAAAATTGCAGTCAATTCCTCTTGATTGAGCTCTGTTTGATCCTGCAAGATACTTGATAAAATCTGCCGTAAATCCTCATAACGTTCACGGTCAAAAGGATCCTTGGTATAGGTCAGTCCAGTATCAGTAATGGCCAACATTCTCTGAATAGCTTTAGCGAAATCAGTTGCACTCATTTTCTAAACTTTCTACTAGCTTGGCTAGATTCATAGAGTTCGAACCTTTAAGCAAAATCTGGTCATGTGCACCAAGACTTTCCTTGACCCTGCTTAACCATGGCTTCAAACTGGTCTTCCTCAGCTGTTTTTCTTGAAGTAGTAAACATGACCGATTGGGAACATTTGACTAGCTAACTGAGCCAAGTCAGCAATGTCTTCACCGTAGAAAAATAACGGTATCAAGTACATCAGGTGACAGGCTCAAAATCATCTGATTATGGAGTTGAACAGACTGGTCTCCAAGTTCTTTCATATCTGCCAGAACTGCGAGTTTTCTTGCCACCTTCATTGGCTGGAATGGCAGAAAGTTTCTAAAAATCAACTTCATAGCTGTTGGGTTAGCATTGTAGACATCTGACAAGATATCTGCTCCATTGGCAGCTTTTTCCACTCGGTACGATTGCGGGTCAATTCTAGATTTTGGAAGGCTTGACCAATCTGCTCCTCAGTCACTCCTTCTTGAAGAGCAACATAAGATGCAATCATGGCATTGGTCGCATTGTACTTTACCAGTTACTGGCAAATCAAGGGCTTGCTCCAAGAAATTAGCCTTGAAGGTTAAAGCTATCCTTACGCTCAATCAATTCTGTAATTTCGAGTTCTGCACCTGGGACCAAAAACGAACCACTTTTTTTGGTCAGCAGGTAGATAATCCTCAACAATGGGATCAACTGGCGCTAAACAGTAAGGCACCCTTCTCCATCCCATCAGCGATTTGCAATTTTCCCTTTGGCAATTTCAGAACGGTCCTTGAAAGAAGGCTAAATGAGCTTCTCCTACCAAGGTCACAATAGCTGTCTTTGGATGAGCTAGTTCAGACAAAAGATGGATATCTCCTAAGTGATCCTGTCCCATTTCCAAGACCAGCTTTTCAGTATCATCTGGCATATGGAGAACCGTATAAGGGAGGCCCAATCTCGTTATTGTAATTTCCTTGCGTTTTTGTAGGTTTTGTAGCTTTGTAGAAAGCAAATGAGCCAACATATCCTTGGTCGTTGTCTTCCCATTTGAACCTGTAACAGCAAAGACATCGACACCTGTCTTTTGAAGGTAATAGGCCGCAAGAGCTTGAAAGGCTGTCAAAACATCCTCTACTAAAATGTAAGGATGACCTGCTACTGCCTTCTCTGACAGGGTTACAGCAGCACCGTTTTCAAAAGCCGTCTCAATAAAGTCATGACCATCACGCGCCCCCTTGAGTGGCACAAATAGATCCCCAGCTCCAATCAAGCGACTATCAAACTCTGCCTTGACTAACGGGTTATCCGCATAGCTTGTCACATCATTTTTTGCACCGACAACACGCGCAACTTCGTGAATCGTAAGTTTCATGTTTACTCCTTTAAAAAGGGGCAAGGAGTCCTTCCCCGCCCTTATGTCTGTCTTTACAATAGGTGCGCTTCACGCTTGTCAAAACTTTCCTTAGCAAGATCAACCAAACGCTCAATTAGTTCTGGGTAAGGAAGACCCATATTGTCCCAAAGCAAGGGATACATAGACCATTGGGTGAATCCTGGCATAGTGTTGAGCTCGTTTAGGAAAAACTTCTCCCTTATCTGTATAGAAGAAAGTCACAACGTGATAGACCAAGTCCACCAATAGCACGGAAGGCAGCTTTCTGCATTTTTACGCATGACTGCTACTACTTCATCACTAATCTTGGCTGGGAATATCCATAGTAATCTTGTTATCGATGTATTTTGGCTTCATAGTCATAGAAGGCTACATCTTTGACAACTTCACCAGGTAGCGTGCTCTTGACATCATAGTTTCCTAAAAGACCAACCTCGATTTCACGTGCATTGACTCCTTGTTCTACCAAGACACGACTATCGTACTTTGAAGGCAAGCTCTAGAGCTTGATGGAGTTCCTCTTTATTTTTCAGACTTAGAAATACCGACACTAGAACCCATATTGGATGGTTTGGTAAAGACTGGGTAGGTTAATTTTATCCTCAACTTCTGCAATCTTAGAAGTCAAGTCATCCCCTTCAACAATGGCTACGTAAGGGACTTGGGCAATCCCAGCAGATTCCAAGACACGTTTAGTTGTGATTTTATCCATGGCAAGGCTTGAAGATAGGATGTTACAACCGACATAAGGCATTTTCAAGACTTCTAAGAAACCTTGAACAGAACCATCTTCCCCCATAGGTCCATGAAGAACTGGAAAAACAACCGCTCCTTCTTCGTAGATGGCACTTGGAGCAATTTTCTTGTCCCAATCAATCGTTTCATTGGTCATGAGACGTTCATCTTGTCCAGGAGTTTGGGTAAATTCTTGGGTTTTGATGAAATCACCGGACTGGCTGATAAAGAAGGTTTTGACTGCGAAACGATCATAGTTGACCGCACGCATGACACTCTCAGCTGACAATACAGACACTTCACGTTCTGCACTGCGTCCACCATATAATAAAATAATTGTTTGTTTCATATGATTGTCCTATTTCTACTAGAATACTTGCTCTTTAGTATATCACATTTGTCTCTTTTTAAACTTGAATAGCAAAAAAGAGACTGGATTAAAAACAAATCCAGTCTCTATGTTTCTTAAAATCTTATCTACTAGCTAATTGCTTCTATCATTAATCTTACAGACTAGAGTTCTGTACGATTTTTCGATAGCTCTTAAGAGCGTTACTTCGTCCGCATATTCGATATCAGCTCCGACTGCTAGACCTCGCGCTAGACGAGTAACCTTAATCCCTGCAGGGTTTGAGAAGTCGAGAGATATACATGAAGTCGCCTCACCATCAGCAGTTGCATTGGTGGCTACGATGACCTCTGAAACCTCGCTATCCATGAGGCGCGTCATGAGACTCTTGAGATTGATGTCATCTGGGCTAATCCCATTCATAGGGGAAATCAAAGCCGTGTAAGACATGGTAAAGTCCGTGGTATTCTTGGATATTTTTCCATGGCAGCGACATCGCGACTATCCTCAAGGACCAGAATCGTTGACTGATCTCGGCTAGGATCAGTACAGATAGAACAAGGATCCTCGTCTGTCAAACGTCCACAAATAGAGCAATAGGTCAATTCTCGCTTGGGCTGCAAGGAGATTTTTGCAAATTCATTGACATCGTCATCCGGCATCCCAATGGTATAAAAAGGCCAGTCGGGTCGCTGTCTTAATCCCGATACCTGGAAGTTTAGAATAACTGTCAATCAGCTTAGCTATAGGTGTTGGGTAAAGCATGGCTTCCTTTCTAGTTCATTGGATGGTGTTGGTTGTATAGATTGATAATGTCGCGAGCAATTGCTGGTCCCAACATTTTTGGTTAAATTGGTATTATGAGGAAAGACACTGCAACTGCAATTTGAGGATTTTCTGTTGGAGCATAGGCTACGGCATTGGTATTATTAGCTTTTTTTGACCACCAGCTACATAGCTTTCAGCTGTACCGGTTTTACCACTGATAGAAACAGTGGCACCATCTGAAAACGCCCGTCCTGTCGTTAGGGGACTAGTTCCATGCGATACTTGGTAAAATCCTTGGTGCAAGATTGCCATATCTGATTCAGAAATATTGACCTTGTTGATTTCCTTGGTATTTATTGCTTGGATTAATTCTCCCAAGGCCACCCTTATCATTGTTGTCGTATATTCCCTCGACGATATGAGGAGCTAGAGCGAACACCATTGTTAGCAATAGTTGCAACGTACTGAGCTAATTGCATCGGTGTGTAGTTATCAAACTGTCCAAAAAGCATTAGTTAAATAATTAGCCAAGTCAAATTTTTGGGGATAAATCCTGTCGATTCATCTGGCAAGTCAATCTCAGTAGAAACTCCTAGTCCATACTCTCCAAAGGTAGCACGAAGTTTACCCATAGCAGATTCAAGATTGTTGGTTCCTACTGTCATATTTCGGCTGATAAGTTTGCCCCATGATTCCAAGAGCAGTTTGGACCATGTAGGCATTGGATGAATATTCCAAGGCCTCAACGGCTGTAATCGGGAAAAAGGAACCGTAATAAGGGGTATACCAGGAATTGATAGGGGCAGAACCTTGGAAGACGATTGGTTGGTCTGTCAAGGTTTGGTTGCCTGACAAGACTCCCATTTTTCCCAACCAGAACTGATGGTTGCTGCCTTAACGACAGACCCTGGTACGAAGACATTGGTCACTGTACCAAGTGAGTCTGTGGTCAGTTCTCCAGTCTCTACATTGTGCTTCATTCCTGACATGGCTAATACAGCACCTGTCTTAGGATTGAGGGCTACTGCATAGACACCTTCTGAGTATCTGGCTCCACCATTTGCAAGTTCTGAGTTGAAAATAACTCTTCAAGAGACTGTCTCACGCTATCTTGGAAGGCCAAATCAATGGTTAATTTGATGTTTTTCCCTTGCTACCTTCTTCGATATTTTCTACGCTCTCCATGTCTCCAGTGCTTTGTCCAAATGGATTTCCTTGACGGTCCGTTTTCCCTTGCAAGACTTCTTCGTATTGTTTTTCAAGATAGGAAGTCCCGACTCGGTCATTGAGCGAATAGCCTTTTTTCAAATAAGCGTCTACTTCTTCTGCTGGAAGACCCTGATTTTTCACTAGAAACAGTTCCGACAATAGATGAAAGAGAGTTTCTAAGACCTTTTCGATCCCATGAGGTAGAGATAGAAATACCTGGCAATTCCTTTAGACGCAGAAGCAATCACAGCTACCTGTGTATCGCTCAAAGGATCTGTTTGAATATTTCCTGTAGCAAAATTTCCAACTGAATTGAGCTGGCTAAAGAGATAGATGGCCTTCTTTTTCATCCTCGGAATAGTCCATCTGATTAGCTGCAATACTATTAGCAGCGTTGTTATAGAGTTCAGATTCGGAAAGTTGATTGCCATCTGAATCATATCGTTTATCTTTTGGAAGAGCTTCAACTGTCTTCTTATAAACTTCAGCATCAGCCAAGTAGTAATCAGCCATTTGTCGGTCCGTCAACTCTGGAGAAGTGACTGTGACATAAGTCAACAATTTTTTTAGAAATATCCTTTAAATCAGTCGCAGTCATCTTGTTACTTCGTGTAAAAGGAAACAACTTGTTTAACGGTGTTTTGGACTCAAAAGGTTTTCCTGTTGCATCATAAATTTCTCCACGAGCGGAACCCATGGTTACTCGAGTTTGGCTAGCAGAAGCTAGTTTATTTTCATAAAAATCCTTATGAAGAACTTGCATATAAAGCAAACGGCCAATAATTGTTAAAAAGCAAAATGACGATTGCAAATAACAAATTAAGCCGTATCGGTATCGAGTGGCTATTGAATTTTCTCATACACATCAATCTCATTTCTAATCAAAATCACACTCTTCATTGTACCATAATTTAGGTAGAAAAATTATGGAAAAAGAAAAAGACTTTTCCTTTTTGGTCCAAAAAAATTATTTTCTATGATATAATGGAAGTGAGCGCTATTTTATTTGTTAGATTTATCAAAATAAATTCTGGCAAATAGCTATCAAAGGAGTCCCATGAATAAGCAAGATATTTCTACAATCATTGAGCTTCACTTTGAAGAAATGACCGATTTAGAGCAAGAAATTGCTCGCTATTTTCTGCAGGCAGATACCATAAACGATGACTTATCCTCTCAGCAAGTTACTCAAAAACTTCATATTTCCCAGGCAGCGCTCACTCGTTTTGCCAAGAAATGTGGTTTTAAGGGCTATCGAGAGTTCATCTTCAAATACCAACAACAAAAAGACACTCTTTCTGCTCCTCAACAGGATATGAATCCTTTGACTCAGAGAGTCCTTAGAAGTTATGCAAACCTGCGAGAAATTTCTCAAGGATTGATTGACGATGAGCAACTGGAACGTGTGGCTCAGATGATTGACCAATCCGAACGCGTGTATTTTTTCGGAACTGGGAGTTCTGGTCTAGTCGCACGTGAGATGAAGCTACGTTTTATGAGATTGGGTGTCGTCTGTGAAGCCTTAACAGATCCAGACGGTTTTGCCTGGACGACTAGCATTATTGATGAAAAATGTTTGGTCTTTGGTTTTTCTCTCTCAGGAACAACACCATCTATCATCGATAGCCTATTAGATGCCCAGGATATGGGAGCTAAGACAGTTCTATTTACTAGTGCACCGAATAAGGATACCCAAGCATTTACAGAAACAGTATTAGTCGCAAGTCAAAGCCAGGCCTCTTATATCCAACGAATCTCTGCTCAGCTTCCAATGCTGATTATCATTGATTTACTCTATGCTTATTTCCTAGAGATTGATCGTGAAAGTAAAGAAAAAAATCTTTTAATAGCTACTGGGAAAATAATCGATTGAAATGGTTATCGCAGAAACACAAGAAATAGAAAACCCTGAAATTGGAAACCATTCAGGGTTTTCTGTTTAAAATATTTTTCCCCACAAAAAGGAGCCCACAATGGGACTCCTTTTTTAGTGGTTCAAGATACTTCCTTTGACGTTCTCTATTCTAGTCCTTCATATCTTTTTTGAAGAAGAATAGCATCATTCCTGAAACAAGAGTGAGGGCAGGCAAGAGAGTTGAACTTACTTCTTCTCCTGTTGCTGGTAACTGTTTGCTTGTAGAATCTGCTACAGTGCCCTTAGCCTCTGCTAAAGGCTTATCTTCTCCCATAGGTTGTGGAGTAGGAGTTTCTACATTTGCTGGTGCACTTGGTTGAGCTGCATCCTTGTAGACTACCGCATAGACACCTAGGTGTGGAGCTACAAATTCAAGTGCTGAACCCTTCTGTTCAAACTTCACTTCCTGCAATTCTTGATTTGCATTCATAGCATAGACATTGGCTACATCAGACGCCACAGCAACTTGAACAAGGGCTGCACCTTTCAATTGAACAAGTTCTCCTTTCTCATTCTTCAATTGAATTTGATAAGCATCGAAACGGCGACCTTCCAAGACCTGGTTAGCAACCTTATCGACCTCTAGAACAGAACCACCATTGAGGTCCCCTTCTCGAGCAATCAGTTTCAAGTTTGTTGATGAATCTTTCAAGACCTTCAATGTGCTATCAGTTGATGGACTTTCTTCCTTGGTTCCAACTTCGACGATGCGGTCTTGGGCTTCCTCACGTTCAACCTTAAGAACCTTACGGTTGTCACCATCGACTTCTACATAAGTCGTTACTTGTCCGTCTTTTCCTTCAGAAACAACTTGTTCCTTACCTTTAGCTAAATCAGCATTCTCACGGCGAACAGTCTTGAAGGCGATTGGTTCTTTCTCTACTTTTAGATTTGGTAGATTAAAGTCCAAATTCATAACGCCTTCTGTCGGCATAGCAGTTCCTTCTTGAGTACCGACTTCAACGATGCGGTCTTGAGCTTCCTCACGTTCAACCTTAACAACTTTACGATCGCTGCCGTCAACTTCTACATAGGTCGTTACTTGTCCGTCTTTTCCTTCAGAAACGACTTGTTCCTTACCTTTAGGTAGAAGAGAATTTTCACGACGAATAGTGTTGAAGGCAATCGGCTCTGTCGTTACTTCAAGGCTTGGTTGAGTTACACTCAATTCTTTAACACCTTCAGCTGGAAGATTTGAATGTTTCACTTCCTCTTCTGGCTTACTTGGGTCCTCTGGTCTTGCAGGCTCTTCTGGTTTACTTGGCTCTTCTGGAGCTGGTTCCTCTTTGGTGTCGCCTGAAGATTGTTGATAGATGTCAGAGCGTCTTTCAAGGCCTTATCTACTGCATCCTGAGTTTTGGCTTCTTCAATAGCAGCTAAAGGCTTTGTTCTGCTAGTTCAACTAGTTTCTTCTTAGCTTCCTTGTCATCACCCAACTCAGCTGTTTTTACTTTTTAATGGCTTCGGACAAGCTTGCCATAGCTTTATCGTAGTCAATCTTAGGCTCTTCTGGTTTTGCTTGGCTCCTCTGGTCTGTGTTGGTTCTTCTGGCTTGCTCTTGGTTCCTCTTTGGTGTCGCCTGAAGATTGTTGATAGATGTCAAAGCTGCTTGCAAGGCCTTATCTACTGCATCCTGAGTTTTGGCTTCTTCAATAGCAGCTAAGGCTTGTTCTGCTAGTTCAACTAGTTTCTTCTTAGCTTCCTTGTCATCACCCAACTCAGCTGTTTTACTTTTAATGGCTTCGGACAAGCTTGCCATAGCTTTATCGTAGTCAAGCTTAGGCTCTTCTGGTTTGCTTGGTACCTCTGGCTGTGTTGGTTCTTCTGACTGGGGTTCTTCTGGTCTGGCTCTCTGGTGTTGGTCTTCTGGAGCTGGTCCCTCTTTTGAGTGCTCTATTGATGGATGCCAAAAGCGTCTTGCAAGGCCCTTTTCAACTGCATCCTGAGTCTTAGCTTCTTGGATAGTTGCAAGAGCTTGTTCTCCAAGTTCAACGAGTTTTTCCTGAGCAGCTACATCATCGGCAAGTTCTGTTGCTTTTTTCTCGATAGCTTCAGTCAAATCTGCAATTGCCTTATGGTAGTCAACTTTAGACTCTTCTGGTTTTGATGGTTCCTCTGGCTGTGCTGGTTCTTCTGAGCTGGCTCCTCTTTTGGAGCTGCTTGAAGCTCATTGATAGATGCCAAAAGCCGCTGTGCAGGCCTTATCTACTGCATCCTGAGTCTTAGCTTCTTGGATGGCTGTCAGGGCTTGCTCTGTTAATGCTAACTAGCTTCTTCTTAGCTTCCTTGTCATCACCGAGCTCAGCTGTTTTCTTTCAATCGCTTCAGTCAGACTTGCCATAGCCTTGTCATAGTTTGGTTCTTCTGGCTGTGCTGGTTTGCTTCTGGAGCTGATCCTCTTTTCGGAGTCGCCTGAAGACTGATTGATAGATGCCAAAGCTGCTTGCAGGCCTTATCTACCGCATCCTGAGTCTTGGCTTCTTGGATGGCTGCCAAGGCTTGCTTCTGTTAGTGCATAGCTTCTTCTTAGCTTCCTTGTCATCACCAGTTCAGCTGTTTTTCTTTCAATCGCTTCGGTCATTTTGGCTTGCCTGGCTCTGGTTTTTTCAGACCGGTCCTCTTTCGAGTCGCCTGAAGCTGTTGATAGATGAAAGTGCTTGCAAGGCCTTATCTACCGCATCCCTGAGTCTTAGCTTCTTGATGGCTGCCAAAAGCTTGCTCTGATTAGTGCGACTAGCTTCTTCTTAGCTTCCTTGTCATCACCGAGTTCAGCTGTTTTTTCTTTCAATCGCTTCGGTCAGACTTGCCATAGCCTTGTCATAGTTTGGTTCTTCTGGCTGATCTGGTGTTGGCGTATCATCTGCACCGTAATTTTCTTCCTTATCAAGGATCGTTTGCAAAGCTGCTGCTGTCTTTCAGAACTTCTTGTGCATCGGCATCACTTGCTGAAAGTTGCTCAGATAATTTGTCCAAGTTTGACTTGAAAGGCTTGACGTGCCTCTGGAGTATTCTTCAAACTTGTCTGGTCAAACTTTAACCAACTCATCCTTCCAGCTCTTCATGGCTTGGATTAACTCTGCTTTTGGTATAAAGAGCACTATCTTCACCATGAGTGATGAACTGGTCAACTTGGATACCAATATTTCTCGTAGTATCATTACGTTTTGGATCCAATTGCAAGGTTACAGCATGCCAACCTTCTTCGAGTCCAGTCAAACGAACGAGAGTCTGATCACCTTGACGTGTAGCTAGCTGTACCACTGAAGTACTTCTTACCATTGTATTCAGACGCATTTCCCTAGACCATCTTGATACTCGAGTTCTTTACCATCTAGAGTAACCTTGTAGATACCATGTCCAGGATCAACAAAACCTTTGATTTCAAGACCTGTTCCGTAGAAGTAGGCTGTTACACTAGCATTTTTCTTTTGCTCGTCATTCAATCGACCGAATGATGCCCAAGACTCAGTGTTTTGGTATTTACCTGATGAATTGGTTTCACGGTGCCAACCTGGGCTATAGTCAAGCTGAGTTGCTTGATCGTCATAGCTTGTCTGGTCTTTTTGGAGTAGTTCTGCCTTCATCACTTGAATCGTAGCTTCTGAAGCAAAACCAAGGAGGGCATTATCAGAAACGCTAGTCATTTTCACTTTGAAGTCAAAGATTGAATCAGCTTGCTCTGTAAAGTCAATCGTTGGAATCGTGATTGTTTTCTCAGTTTCACCATCTTGGAAAGTCAAGTCAGCTGTTGTGTCCTTGTACACTTTACCATGAACCCCTGTTCCTGGTTCTGTTACAACATGGACTGTTGCTGTTCCTTTGCTACCACCAACACGCTTTAATGGTTACAGTAACCGGTTGACCTTTTTGAACTTCATAAGTTGTTTCTTTCATCTCAAACATACCTTTGCCGGCATTGTTGAGGTGTAGATACCTTCAGTCGCAATAGGTTTACCAGTCTTTGTTAACAAGTTTGATGGTATGTTCACCTGGAGCCAAAGTCACCTGTTTCATAAACCATCTGGCTACGTTTTACGAGCTGCATTATTGGTTTGCACGTCTGCAACCTTCTGACCATCTACGTAAACTGACATTTCACCGTGGTTTTGGATCCACTGTAGATACGATATAGCTTTTAGTTCCAGTTGAAAGCGGTAGGTTACACTTGCATCTTTTTGGTTTGTCCACATAGATGTTCCGCGGATACCTTCAGATTCGTCATACCAAGTTGTATTTTCTTTATCAGCTGTTGTATTTGAATGGTAATCCAATCCTAGAGGGTAGCCATCTGTTTTCTCAATACTGCTTGGTGTCTTATAAACAGAGAAGTTTGTCAAAATAGGTGTCGCTTGTGCACCAGTAATGGTCACGCGAATCTTTTGTGCTTCTACTGGTTGACCTTGGATAAGGCGACGATAACCAACAGTTGACCCTTCACCGTATGGTACCCAACGTCCATTGAGCTCAACTTCAACCTTGAAGCCAGAGATACGTTGACCTTTAGCGATATCTTCTTTGAGTTCGACTACGTCAAAGCGTCTCTTTTGACCAAGATCGACAGTAAATTCACCTGTCTTAGCATCATTTGCTAGTGCCCAGCTCGTATCATCCTTACCATCTGTTAGGTGGCTTGCTTGATACAAGTGATTCTTACGAGTAGAGCTTGCAGTAACTGTTGCACCCTTAGCGAAGTCAGTCGCATACATTTGATCCAAGGTTGCTCGGAATTCTTTTAAGCGGGCGACATCTGCATCTGCGAATCTACCTTCTTTATTTGGTGGAATATTGAGTAGAAGTGGCGTTCCACGACCAACAGACTTGAAGTAAATATCCATCAAATCTTTTGATTGATTTTGGTTGTTGATTGTCATGGTAGAACCAACCTGAACGGATAGAAACGTCTGCTTCACCGACTGAGTACATATCTCCTTCTGGATCTCCATGATTGAGATAATCATTCTTCACATCGTCGGTGATTTTAGCTTTCTTGACTTTATGCCAAACTGGATCTCCAGCGATACCCACGTTCATTACCAATCCAACGTACGCTTGTCGGTTGAGCAGAGAAGATAGCGATATCTCCTTCAGCTTTCTTGATGTACTCGAACCACTTGTCAAAGGTATAGGTTACTTTTTGAGCTCCACTACCACGCGCACCATCCATCCATACTTCGATGAATTTACCATTATTTCCGTATTTAGGATTGCCAAGGATTTCCTTGAGTTGGTTAAGGTAGTATTCGTTGTACTCTTTTTCAGTATTCAAACGTGATAGTTTGGATTATTTGCATCCCATGGTGATAGGTACACACCCATATTCATGTCATACTTAGTTGCTGATTTTGAGATTTCTTCGAGAAGGTCACCCTTACCATCTTTCCATGGACTTGCAGCCACGGTATGTTTTGTGTATTGAGAAGGATAGATTACAAATCCGTCATGGTGTTTTGACAACCATGATTGTTCGTTTGAATCCAGCGTCCTTCAATGTCTTAATCCACTGGTCTGTATCAAGGTTTAGTCGGGTTAAAGTTTTGAGGATTTTTCTCTACCGTTCCCCACTCAGAGTTAGTATAGGTATTCATACCATAGTGGATGAAGGCAGCCAATTCTTCCTTGTGGTAGTCCAATTGAGCCTTGCTTGGAAGTGGACCGTAGCAGCAATTTCTGTTTCTTCATCTTTTGGATCAACCACTGGAGTTACAGGAGTTGCTGGTTTTGGATCTTCAATCTTTTCGTATTCAAAAAAATAACTTCATTCACCCTTTATGCTTGATAGTTGCTTCTTGACTTGCATTGACTGCACGATAACCTGCAATTTCTTTAGCTTGGAATCTATGAACAAAGGAAACATCGTATTCTTTACCTTCGTTATTGTCCACATCTGCAGTTGTCAACTCTTTATCAGAGTCTTTCAAAGCGATAGTGAACCTCAAAGGAACCTTTGTTAACTTTATAGACTACTTTAATGACACGAGTTCCTGCAGAGCCTTGCTCACAACACTATGATCCTCATCCCAAGCGTCTTTTCAATTGTTTATTGACGGAGAATCACCAATTGAAACAATCTCATATTTTTTTCTTTATTCTTCTTGTAGAAAGTCTGTTTTTCAATTTCCGATTTGATAGTTATAATTGAATTGAGCTCCAACTTCTGCCCTGTCTACAAAAGTATCGTTTTTCTTTGACTGGGTTATCATTTTGGTCTACATGTTCGATAACTACACGTCCATAGTCAACACCTTCAACTAGAGTAGCAAGACCACTATCATCGAAAGGCATACTTGTTTTCCACCGATGACAGCTGTGTATTTCTGAGTCATTGTCCTCTGGAGATGAAGTAATAGCGATTATCGTTATCGCCTTGATACCAGCCTTCTTTGACACCGTATTTTTCAATGATGCCTTTAGCCCATGCTAGTTGTTCTGGAGACAAGACCAAACCTCCTCCGAAAAGCGATCTTTTTCAGCAATGTTCATATTGTCAACAGTACCACGTTGGTGAATTCCGATGACTTTGCCATCACCGTTGATAATACCGCCACCAGAAAGGCCTGATACAGAAGTCAAACGATAGGTAACACCTACTGTTCCCTTATCATCATATTTTTCAGTACCTTTAACAACACCGTCAGCCTTATACAACTGTCCTGGAACAATCGGTTCCTTCAATTCTGGTGAGCTTGAATCTGTAGGATAACCAATGGTACTAACAGGTTCTCCAGCTTTGTATTCTCGATGCTCTGCTAAAGGAGTGAAAGGTTGCTGCCTTATTTGGACTAGCGATTTGAAAGTGGAACAGGTGCTACAACCAAGGCTAGGTCATTCTTATAGCCTTCACCAAACTTATCTTTATTCCAGAAATGGATATCCTTTTTCCTTGAAAAAAAAACAGTATTTCCTGAGCTTGGCAAAGATCTTACTCTTGGCAGTATTTGAACCCGACATTGTAGTAGAACTTAGCAGTATCACCACCACGGATAGATCCCGCATTGGTATCCGCATCCTTGACCAAGAAGTTGTGGCCACTGTCAAGATGACATTTGAGCAACAAAGATACCTGAACCTGAGTGAGGTAATCGCTGACTTCCACCATTTGCCAGAGGTGAGCTAAAAGATTGATATAAACCATAGTAGCAGATGTAGCTGGTTGTCCTTCATAGTGATATGTTTGAGGTCCTGTCACCATTGATAATGGCTCTATTTTTCTTTTCTCCTCCAGATGGAGCTTGCTTTCTGTCAGCTTTTCAGAAATGCTCTTAGTCTCTACTTGTCAGGGCTATCCTTTTTCTGATACAATAGCTGAAGTATCACTTTTTTTCACTGGCGTATCAGGATAAGCACGATCAGAAATTTCTTCTAGGAGTAAATCTCCAGCCTCTTCAGTAGTCTAGCCTTCTTCTGTCACTTTTTCTGTAGCAGGAGATGCTTGTTTGCAACTCTTCTTTAACAGGACTCTACTTCTTTAGTTTTCCTTAACTGCTTCCGCTTTTTTCTTTATCTACATCTGCTACTTCTTTTGCTTGACCTTCTACTTCCAGTTTTGGTTCTGTCACAACTTCGTTAGCCGCAACATTTCCAGATGCAAAAAGCAAGACCGACTGCTACAGAAGCTACACCAACCGTCAGTTTACGAATACTAAATATTCGACTTCTTTCTAAAAAATATTGTTTCATCAAATACTCCTAATGATCTAGAAAGCAGTCAGCTACTGCAGAGCCCAGTGTTATCTGGCGACAATTTTTGTTTGAGTCCTAGCTTAAAAACTCTTCTTCCTGCCCACTCTTATCTTCTGTGTAAATTCATTTTTTAGAAATCGCTTACATTTTTCTAGAAATAAAAATAATGACTTGATTACTAAAAACGTTTTTTCTAGAGTTTCTCAGTATAATAAATATACTATATTATTCCAAAAAATGCAAGGGCTTCCAAAGTTTTAACTAGAGTTTTTACTAAATACTTTTTCACTGTATGACTAAAAATCCTAAATTGGCAAAAGCCAACTTTAGGACTATTTTGTTTCTGAAAGTGATAGTATGCTCCGAGCATACCAGCAGTATTTCTGATGGTGGGCAAATTCTAAGTCTAGTCTTGTCCGCAAACTTGGAACAAGCGAATCTTTCAGAGCCTTACGAATTTTTGGTTTCAAAATCGCTTCCTGCCCCATAATACCACCACCTAGGATGACAACCTCTGGATTGGCAACATAACAAATATTTAGCAAGACCCTTTCCCAAGATAATCTACCATACGGTCAATCCCTCCATACAGAGTTTATTGCCTTCTGTAGCTTCTTTGAAAAATTCTACGACCGTTCCACTGTTCCACTTCTTCATCCATGAGCCTTGCTACATACTTACCAAGAGCTGTCGTAGACGCTAAATCCTGGAAAAGCTCCCATCTTGCATATGCAGATAACCAACTTCACAGGCAGAATTACTAAATCCATGGAAAATCTGGCCATCAATGATTAAGCAACCGCCGATACCTGTTCCCAATGGTCAAAACAAAAGGTAATACTTGCACCCTTTTCCTGATCCAGAAACAGCTTCAGCTAGCCCTGCACAGTTGACATCATTTTTCAATTTCACAAGGAACTTGAGCTTTACTTCAATTTCTTTTTTTAAATTGAGTTCCCTGCATAGTTGGAATCTGTGGACCAGCATAGAAAAATTTCACCCTTATCAGGATCAACCATTCCCGCTGAGGAAATAGCCACACCTGCCACTGGATCCTTTTTCTAGATAGCTAGCGACAATATCTTTTGTTTTTCTGTAAGATATGTGGACCACCCTTATGAGCCTCAGTCGCTACTTCGTGAGACTCTACAAGTTGTCCATCTTGGTCAATCAAACCATATTTGATATTAGTTCCACCAATATCAATTGCAACGTAATTAGTCATAAAGCCTCCTGTTGATTAGAGGAAACGCTCCTTAGTTTCACGAATCAATTGAGCAGCTGCTTCTACAACTGGACGATCTTCTTCGGTCACTGGTGTAAGTGGAGAACGAACTGATCCGATATTAAGTCCCTTCATTGATTTTTCAAGACTTCTTTGATAACACCGTACATGTTTCCATGTGCAGCAGTCAATTTACCAATGATAGCGTTGATAGCATATTGCACTCACGCGCTGTTTCTAGGTCTTTATCTGCAATCAATTGGTTGAGTTTCAAGAAGAGTTCTGGCATAGCACCATAAGTACCACCGATACCAGCTTTTTGCACCCATGAGACGACCACCGAGGAATTGTTCATCTGGACCATTAAAGACGATATGATCTTCGCCACCAAGACTAACAAAAGTTTGAATATCTTGAACTGGCATTGAAGAGTTTTTTTAACACCGATACACGTGGGTTCTTCAACATTTCTGTGTAAAGACTTGGAGTCAAAGCAACACCTGCCAATTGAGGAATGTTATAGATAACATAGTCTGTGTTTGGTGCTGCTGCACTGATGTCGTTCCAGTATTTTGCTACTGAGTACTCAGGCAAACGGAAGTAAATTGGTGGGATTGTTGCAATCGCATCTACTCCCAAACTTTCTGCATGACGAGCAAGTTCGATACTGTCTTTAGTATTGTTACAAGCTACGTGAGCAATGATTGTCAATTTACCTTTAGCAACTGCCATGACTTCTTCCAAGATCAATTTGCGGTCTTCTACGCTTTGGTAGATACATTCACCTGAAGAACCGTTGACATAAAGTCCTTGAACACCTTTATCAATAAAGTATTGCACCAAGGCACGAGTACGTTCTGGGCTTACTTCGCCCGCATCATCATAACATGCGTAGAAGGCAGGAATGACACCTTCATATTTTTAAATCTGACATAGATTTCTCCTAAGATTTCTTATTATCTGCTTTGAGCAGATGATTTTTTTACTATTTTTAGTATACACCTTGTGAAAAGCGCTTTCAATACATCCAAGCCACTTAGATTTTAATTTCTATTCATCTCCCGTAGCTTTTCTTGTTTGAAAGTAGTTTCATATCATTTTCAATCTGCTTGATATTTAGCAAACAATTTTTCCATTAATCCAGCTTGGCAAAAAGGCAAGAAGACCAAAAGCCAAAAGAGTAGAAATGCTGAACCACCAAGCACTAGAGTAAAGCCTGATAGATAGAGAAGCATAATGATTAATAAAATAATCGCAAGCATCAAGAAGAACCACACGAAGTTAAAAGCTAACTAAGAGCAAGCCCTTTTTGGAGAACTTCTTTCCAAGTTAAGTCATAGCGTGCTGCAATTGGATAGCTAGCCAACATAACTAGTGTTAAAAATATCAGAATTCCCAAACAAATAGCTTTAATGAGCTGAAAGGCAACGCAGTTTGACTCAGAAATAGTGATAAGTCAACCACACTGATCAGAAAAAAATTCCTAGTTCCAACAAACCCTAACTGGAGACCCTAATTTCAAATTTTGCTTAAAAGGCTCTAATATAGATTTTTGAAAAACAGGAATACGACGACTACTCTTAACTTCGAAAGATTGTCTGATAGAGACTGATTTTAGCTATTCCAATAGTCACAATAGGCAAACAAGACACAACAAAGAGTAGGTTCACCGTCACAATATCTAAAACCTTCTCGCAAAAACGCATAAGAAAATTATCCGTATCGAATGCCGCTTTTATCAATCCAGATCCTTTATGTGCCATTGTTTGCTCCTCCCTAACTGACTAATCGATTAAAATTTTAAATAAATATTTGCGAACTTTATCTTCCATACCTGCATAACCGTTAGGCTGATGAGGTTCTCCTGGGAAGAAAACTGCAAAATTGTGATATCCCAACAAAAGTGGGTATTGTTCGTGACAATGAACAAAGCCGATATCGCTAGCTTCATCAAAGGCTACAGCCTCATCTTTGACACGAGAACCGTAGCTAGAATACTCATGCCCTTCAACCAACAAATGCAAATCTGCATAGTTTTTATGATGCTCAAAGCGATCATTTTCTTCTTTGTTGAGAACATTTTCCTGTACAACTAGAAAGACTTTATCCCCATCAATCTCGTATTTGCCTAATTCAAAGCTATCTTTACGATGCTCATAGAGATAATCAATAGCCTTGTCCAGATTTGGGTGAATTCCCTTGTAAAAGCTAATGTTTTTTAAATCATCAAAAATCATAGTAATTTCCTTTACCTGATTGTTACCTTCAGACATACGATGTCTAGCCAGTAAGTTTATAAGTGTCTAACAAAAACTTCATGAAGTAAGCAACTCCTCTCCATTTTTGTAGACACTTATATATCCTGTATTCTCTTAGTCTATCAACTATACTTCTGCATACTGATAAACAGATTGTACTATATTCAATTTTCGCAGAGTACTATCCTTTGACAGCTCCCATAGTAATCCCTTGAGTGAAGGATTTTTGGAAGACAAGGAAGACTGTTACGATTGGCACAGCTGCAAGGGCAGCCCCTGCCATGATCAAACCATAGTTGGTTGCCATCTCGGCCTGCATAGTCGCAACCCCGAGTGAGATGGTCAAGTTTTGACGTGAAGTCAACATTACCAATTGCATGAAGTAGTCATTCCAAGTATTGATGAAGGTAAAGATTGCAAGAGCTGCAAATCCTGGTTTTACAATAGGGAAGGCTACGCTCCAGAAAGTACGAATCTCACCACATCCATCGATTTTAGCAGATTCGAGCAATTCTGTTGGAATGTTTTCACTGAACTGTTTCATGAGGAAGACCCCAAATGGCCATCCGATCAAAGGCAAGATAACTGCCCAAAGAGTGTCATGGATTCCCATGAAGTTGACGATACGTACCAATGGTACAAGGACAACTTGTTTTGGAAGAGCCATGGCAGCGATAAAGATAGCGAAAGAGAATGCGTTGTCCATAGAAACGTTTCTTAGCCAATACATAACCTGCTAGTGAAGAGGTTGCACAAACCAAGAACATATGTTACCAATGAAATGAAGACTGAGTTCCACATCCATTGCAAGGCTGGGTTTTGCACCATCAATTGTTGGAAGTTCTCCATTGTTGGAGCTTTAGGGAACCATTGTGGTGGAATCATAATGGTATCTGGTTGTGATTTGAATGCACCTGTCAAAATCCAGTAGAATGGGAAAGATAAACAGTACAGTCAACAAAGAGCAAAATGATTGTTGAAATAACAGTAAAGGCTGTTAAATGGTTTCTTTTTTGTGTAGATTGCATAGCTGTCTCCCTTTCCTTAGTATTCTACGTCGTTTCCGAGGATCTTGAAATTGAACGAAAGCTGACAATGAGCAATCATAACTGCCAAGAATACACCAATAGTATTGGCATAGCCATATTCAGTCAATTGAAGGCTTTTTTCGTAGAGGTAGTACATAAGTGTACTTGTTGAGTAGTTTGGACCACCAGATGTCAACAACTGAATCAAGGCGAAACATTGGAATGAGTTGATGGTTGTAATGATTGCGATATAAAGAGTTGTTGGAAGAAGGCTTGGCCATTTAATCTTCCAGAATACTTGGAACTCAGTCGCACCGTCAACACGCGCTGCTTCTACAAGTGAGTTATCAATATTACCCATTGCAGCGATGTAAAGAATGATTGGTTGACCAACTGATGTTGTCAAAAGGATAATCATAATCGCCATCAAAGCCCAGTTTTTATCTCCCAACCAAGAAATGTTTTGGCTGATGATGTGGCTTGACTTAAGCACGAAGTTCAAAATACCTGATAGTGGATCGTAGATCCATTTCCATACTACTGTTACAGCAACACTACCTGTTACTACAGGAAGGAAGAATACGAAACGATAGAAAGATCTAGCAACTGGCATTTTTGTTGGTAAGTTTGTGATGCTACAAAGAGCGAGAAGAGTACAACGACTGGTACAGATCCGATAACTAAGATTACGGTATTAATCAAAGATTTTTGTAAAGACAGGGTCTTTAAACATGCGAATGTAGTTGTCCAAGCCCACAAACTCAAAGCTAGTCATCGAGTAGTTAAAGAAACTAGTGATGAAGTCCCATGATCATTGGAGCTAAAGACGAAAGACGGTAAAGAAGATTAATACTGGTGCTAGGAATGCGTAGAAATAATTGTTTCCTCATGCGAATTTTATTGACTTTTCACAGTTGGCACCTCACTTTCAAATAGTTTTTGTTTTTGATTGTTATCTGACATTGATGTAAAAATCAAAATGAAATTTTTTTCTAAGATTAGTCAATGTAAGAACTTCATTTTTAATTTTGACCTGTCAGTTGCTTACTATTTTTAAACAAAAGTCCCCCTTTTCATACACAGATGTGCACAGGGAAAAAGGGGGACTCAGTTTTTATTTAGGGCTTATTATTTAGCTGCTTTTTTTGATTGTTTCATTCGCTTTTTCAGTGAATGCTTTCAAAGCTGCAGCAGGTTGTTCGTCACCATTTGATACAGCTTGCAACATTGGGAACCAAAGTGTTCTCATTTCAGCAAATCCGTCGATTGTGTTGTAGTATGGTGAGTAGTATTGAGTCCAACCACTGATTGTTTCCATACGTTTGTCATCGTAAAGTTTTCCAAATGAAGTACGAACTGGGAATGCTCCTGTACGAACTACGTCTTTAGGACCCCACTCTTTATCATCAGCGATGAATTGGATGAAATTTCTTAGCTGCATGCAACTTTCTTTTTCATCTTTGTTGTTAAATACTGCAAATCCGTTTACAAGGTATTCAAGAGCTGGTTTGCCAGAATCAGATGGGAATGGAACTTCAACCACTTCAACTTTACTTGCTTCCAAAAGTTTAGCTTGGATACCGTTTTGAGCTGGTGCCCAAAGGATTGTGTATGATGTTTGACCGTTTGCAAAGTTTTTGGATGTCTGCTCCACCGTCAAATTGTGAACCGTTGTTCAACAAACCGTCTTTGATCCAGCTAGCTGCTTTTTCAAGACCTTTAACGAATTTAGGATCGTCAGTTGTATATTTAGTTACTTCTTTATCAGTTACAGAACCGCCGTAAAGGTTAGAGATGAAGGCACGTGTTCCTTGGTCTCCCCCTTGACCAGAACTGAACAATGAACCTGGAGTATATCCTTTTATCTTTGAGCGCTTTCAAAACTTTTTCAAAAGTCATCTGTTGTCCAACCTTCTTTTAACAAGGTTAGCTACACCAGCATCTTCCAACATTTTTCTTGTTCATAGCCATGTAGAATGGTGCAGAACTGATTGGATACATGTATGCTTTTATCACCAGCTTTACTTGCTTGGATGATGTTTTCATTGTTAACATCTTTTCACAAATTCATCTGTAAAGAGGTCATTCAACTCAGCTAATTCTACCATTTTTACCGTAATTGATGATACGACCTGGTGCGTCAAAAAGTACGTCTGGAGCTGTTCCAGCTTCGATAGCTGTAGTGATTTTTTCTGGTCCAGATTTGAAGTCGATTGTTTCTAGTTTAACTTTGATATCTGGATTTGCTTTTTCGAAAGCTTCGATGATAGATTTTTCATAAGTTCCAACACCGTCACCAGATTTTTTTCTTGAGTAAAAGACTGGGAATGCCCACCAAGTGATTTCTGTTGTTTCCTGCATCGCCTGACTTTGGCAGCATCTTTGTTAGCGTCTGATTTGCCACAAGCAGCAAGTGATAGAACCGCAGCACCCGCAAGTACTGTACAAGCTAGTTTTCTAAATTTCATTTGTATTCTCCTAAATGATGTTAAGCGTATCCGAATTGGATAAAGAGCAATGTCGACTTTGTATACGTTTTCATTTCTTCCTACTAATCAACCACTCTCCTCGTTTTTTATATGATGTTACTTAAGACCGGCAACAAAGCGTTCCGTAATCTCTTTTGGTCTAGTAATAGCGCCACCTACAACGATGCCTCGCACTCCATAACCTAGGATTTGCTTAGCTTGTTCTGGTGTATGAATTTTTCCTTCAGCAATGACGTCCACCCCTGCGTCGCAGAGTTTTTTGATGAGTTCAAAATCTGGGCCATCCACTTTTGGACTGTAAGAAGTGTAACCTGATAGAGTTGTACCGACAAAGTCAATTCCTGCCTCTACTGCTGTTAAGCCTTCTTCAAAGGTACTTGTATCCGCCATCAATAATTGATTTGGATATTTTTCTTTCACTTGGCGAATAAATTCTTGAATCTCTAAGCCGTCATAACGTTCACGCTTGGTACAGTCAAGAGCGATTACTTCGATATCAAGCGCAGCTAGTTCATCCACTTCCTTCATTGTAGCAGTGATGAATGGTTCCTGTGGTGGATAATCACGTTTAATAATTCCGATAATCGGAAGTTTAGTGACCTCTTTAATCTCCTTGATATCTCGAACACTGTTTGCTCGGATACCGACTGCACCACCTTGTTCAGCTGCTTTCACCAACAAGGGGATAACTCCTCCCGCTTCTGTGTAGAGCGGTTCATGAGGAAGAGCCTGGCAAGAAACAATGATTCCATCTTTAATCTGTTCAATCAATGCTTCTTTACTAATTTGTGGCATCCACTTTCCTCCTTTTCTTTTTCTTTGTGCTTATGTGACTATTATAGCTCATTATTAAAAGCGCTTTCAATATCTTTGTGCTAGAATAGATTGAAGTTTCAAAAACAATTTTATGCAACAGCTTTCTTCTGAAAGTAGTTTCAGGACCTCAAAAATTCTGCCCAACACTTCTCAAATCTTGAAAACCAGCCACTTTTTCTCGAAAAACAGAAAGAAAAAGGCCGTAACACCTTCTGGTTACGACCCTTTCTATTAAAGAGCAAGTTTCACTATAAAACCTTTAAGTTTCATCGATTTGACTAATCTCTTTTTCTTGCCCATAGCAAACATGCCAAGAAGCATCCCCACAAGTCCTACACTTGCAAGAGTTGCAGCATCTTCACTTCCAGTCTTCAGGAAGACTCTGATCTATTGCAGGCGCTGCTGGTGCTTGATAGGTCTTGTCTTGCGACATGGCCTGAACCACAACTCTGCTCACCTTTGAATTCTGGGACTTCATGTACAGCTGCTTTGCACCATTGACACGCCTACAAATTCTGGAGATTCTCTTTTGCTCTTCTGCTGACCTACTAAATTCTGAACTTCATGTACTGCTCACCACCTTGATCCAGAAATTCTGGGATTCTCTTTTGCTCTACTGCACACCACCTGTGAATTCTGAACTTACACAGCTGCTTCACCATTGACCCGCCTGTGAATTCTGGAAGTTCTGCTATCAGTGCTGCTTCGCTACTGTACCAATGGTTCAGTACCTGGGAGTTCTGCAGCCCTTTGCATCACCCCACCTTCGAATCTGGTACTTCAGCTGTCATTTCCATCACCCTGCCTGTGAATTCTGGAAGTTCTGCTATCGGTGCTGCTTCTTCGCCCTACTGTACCAATAGGTTCAGTATACTCTGGGAGCTCCGTTACAGCAGCCTCTTCGCCATTCACCCCACCTTCGAATTCTGGTACTTCATGAACAGCTGCTTCACTACCATTGACTCCACCAGTAAATTCTGGAAGTTCAGCAATCGCAGCTTCTACACCATTAACACCACCTGTGAATTCTGGTACTTCGTTAACAGCTGCTTCACTACCGTTGGCAGCTCCAGGAATACCTGCTCCTTCAAGACTAACTGGAAGATTGTGCATACTCTCGATCGCTCCAGAAGCAAGGCCAGTTATCTCCTGACCTAGATCTGACTTATCTATTGTGAATAGAAGAGTCTTAGTATCGTACTGGGTCATAAAGTTTATCTTTTTACCATTTGCCAACTGAAGTGTTGGGATTTTGTTAACCAAAACTTCTGAATCAAACTCTACTGCAAGAATTCCTGGCCATTTTTCAATAACATTTTTAACTTTGGCTTTCTTTAGGAGAAATTCTTTCCTTCGTTAAGAAATCCCAGTTGAATTTCTTGAAGGATAGAGTATAAGGATTGCCACCAGCTTCATGATGTTCGTACAAGAGACCAAATTCTTTTGGTCCGATCTGTTGAAGTGAGTTATAGGCATACTCCCCTTCTTGAATCAAATGATGATGCAGCCAAGTCAACTCGCCATCTTCTTCTACGCGAGCTACTCGAATGTAACCATTCTTACGACCTGGGCCATTGGCATTTGCTAGAAGGATATACTCCTTACCATCTTGAACCGTATGAGTCGCCGCCATTTGAACATAAACATCTGGTACATCATAGCGTGCTACATAGTTGTCCCATGTAATGCCACCATCATTACTTGTCGCAACCTGCAAATCACCAGTCAAACCACGCATAAAGAGTTTCAACTGACCATTGTTCAGCTGAACAACTGAAGCCTCCGTATTTTGAGCATAGTAATTATTCATGTTGCTTGAATCAACTACTGTACCATCATAAAGTGTACGGTTATCATTGACACCGCCACCCATATGCCAAGTCTTACCATGGTCATCTGAGTAGATGATACGAGATGATTGAGATCCATTGAGGTGGTTTGTTCTATTCGTCGTATAAACAGGAACGACGATACGACCTTTATGAGGTCCATTCTGGAGGGTAATGCCCACTCCAGGTCCCACACCTAAGAATTTCATCCAATCAGCTTTGACCATTGGGGTAATATCTTGTGGTGCAGACCAAGTCTTACCGTCATCATCACTGTAAGACATCCATAGGTAGCTGTCTTTAGCAATTCTAAATGGAGAAGTTTTATTGCTTGTAAAATAGATATTTCCTAGCAGTTGATCACCCTGATAAAGATCGCCCTTTATCGCTATAAGCCGGCTTTGACTGGATTTACAACAACACGGTAATCCGTTGCCTGACCATCTGGTGTGTAGACAACACCATTTTTCACGAATGGTATAGGCTCCATTTTTCTCCTTCACGATAGAGAATTTGGTAGGTTTTTCCATCAATTTCTTTATAAGCTTCCTCTTTTTCAGCTGACATCCCAAAGATACCTTTTCCTTCTGGGAACATATCATAGACTGAAAAGATGCGTTTGGTTTCAGTATCTTGGGCTAAAACCATATCGATATTTACTGGTGAACCAACAGATGGATCAGTAGCTTTTTGGATTGTCGCGTAGATTCGTAAGGGTGATACGATCGCCCCATGTTTGACCCTCGATCTTCACTTCGTTTGACGACCATACCGATATCGCCCCAGTCATAGTGGTGCAAACGACGTTCATCAGCTCCAGCAATCAAAGTTCCCTTGTCAGTCTTAAGGAGGGCTGGAATACGATAGCTATTAATACCATCTGGATTTGACTGCCCATTTTTACCAGCTTCAAAGACATCCTTTTTATCTGTTATCTCAGCTCCTTCTGGAAGCTTTTTCTCTAATTCGGATCTTTCAAAGAGGTAGCTACGATTTTGAACTTCTTCTGGACTCAAGGCACGATCGTAAACAGTTAGATTACGAACTTGTAATCCTGCCCCTCAAAACCATACTTCCTGCACGATTTGTGGTACCAATTTGCATATGATTCACATCAGGCATATCTTTGATAAAGCGTCCTGATTTCTTACTTGTTCGTGACAAAACTCCGTTTACATAGAGACGAACCTGCCCATCTGGAGAATCTGCACTTGGTCTTTCAACTGTAAAGGTTACTGAGTTCCACTGACCTGGTTTGACTGTCAAGGGTGCATCTGTATATCTATCATAAAATTGATCGCCGTTTTGATCGCGGCCCTCAATCAAGGCAACGTTGTTGTAAACAGCCATGGTGAAATATTCATTTCGAACCTTATCACTTGAGACTGAGAAAAGGTTGTAAAATGCTGGCGCAGAAGCATCTGGTTTGAACTCCATATGAATGGTCGCATTTTGAAGTTGTTTCAGTTTGCCTAATTGCTCTGTCAGATCAATTCTATTGCTATTTGCAGCATTAGTCTCTACATCTTCCTTTTCAAGAACAGTATTGACATTTTCCAACTCTCTAGCATAGTAATCACGTGGAAGCGCAGCTGGATCTTTTTCGGTTTCTCTAGTTGCTTCTGCCGTTGTAGTTGTCTCTGTTCCAGTATGTGCTTCTGTAGATGCATGTGTAACTGTATCTACCCCATTAGACTCCGTCAGCACTCTTTTTCAGTATCTACTGCTTTTTTCAGGCTGATCCTTCTCGACTCCTAGTTCGGCGTGTCCTTTACTAGTGAGCCGTTGACTTTTGTGCTAATACTGGCGATGCACCAAAAACAACTGCTCCAATAACGACTGAAGCGGCTCCTACTGTAAATTTGCGAATTCCGTATCGTTGTTTTCTATCCAACTGATTATGCTTCATCTTTCTTCCTTTCATTTTTAAAAAAATAAAGCGCTTTCTTTTTGCTTAAAATTTTTTAGTCATCTGACTAAATGACAAAAATTACTTTTTCACGAATGGTTACACTCGCTCTTTTCAAATTTTTCTCTCACATCTAACGACCCATCGTTAACTAGAGTCTCCTACTCCTTTCAAATTTTTATCTTATTCTCATTATATAATAAATCCTCCCCTTTTAAGAGAGATTGAGATAGAACAGATTATACTTTCAGTTTTTAAAACATAAACTCAGACATTTGAAACTACTTTCGGGTGCTTTGGATTTTTCTAACATAAAATTGCTTCATTCGGTTGAATCGTTTTTTAATGAACTTTATCTCAAACTTATACTCAATGAAAATCAAAGAGCAAACTAGGAAGCTAGCCGCAGGTTGCTCAAAACACAGTTTTGAGGTTGAGGATAGAACTGACGAAGTCAGTAACACATATACGGTAAGGCGAAGCTGACGTGGTTTGAAGAGATTTTCGAAGAGTATTAACTATTTGACTCCTGATTTATCTAGATCAAAAAGGCCGTAACTAGTTCTAGTCACGACCCTTTCTAATATAAGATCAAATTTCTCTATGAATTTCGTTGATTTTAACTATTTCATTGATCTTCTTTTTTCTTGCCCATAGCAAACATACCTAGGAGCATTCCTACAAGTCCTAGAGAGGCAAGAGGAGCAAGATCTTCACTTCCTGTTTCAGGAAGAAGTTGCTGACGAGCAGCAGGGGCTTGATAAGTTTTATCTTGTGCCATAGCTTGAACCACAATTGACTGTTCTCCCTTATACTCTGAGACCTCATGGATAGCAGCTTCTAGCCCATTAACACCACCTGTGTACTCTGGAACTTCTAACTTAGCAGATTCCACTCCATTGACACCACCTGTGTACTCTGGAACTTCTAACTTAGCAGATTCTACTCCATTTACACCACCTGTATACTCTGGAACTTCTAACTTAGCAGATTCTACTCCATTTACACCACTTGTATACTCTGGTGCTTCTAACTTAGCAGATTCTACTGCATTGACGCCACCTGTGTATTCTGGAACTTCTAACTTAGCAGCCTCTACTCCATTGACGCCACCTGTGTACTCTGGAACTTCTAACTTAGCAGCCTCTACTCCATTGACGCCACCTGTGTACTCTGGAACTTCTAACTTAGCAGATTCTACTCCATTTACACCACTTGTATATTCTGGCACCTCTAACTTAGCGGATTCCACTGCATTGACACCACCTGTGTATTCTGGAGAATCTAACTTAGCGGATTCCACTGCATTGACACCACCTGTGTATTCTGGAGCTTCTAACTTAGCGGATTCTACTGCATTCACACCGCCTGCGTACTCTGTACTTTCTGCCTTAGCTCCTTCTTCGCCATTGACACCACCTTCAAAGGTTGAAGTGTCTGACTTAGCGGACTCTACTCCATTCACACCGCCTTCGAACTCTGGACTCTCTGACTTAGCTCCTTCTTCGCCATTGACACCACCTTCAAAGGTTGAAGTGTCTGACTTAGCGGACTCTACTCCATTCACACCGCCTTCGAACTCTGAACTCTCTGCCTTAGCTCCTTCTTCGCCATTGACACCACCTTCAAAGGTTGAAGTGTCTGACTTAACGGATTCTACTGCATTCACACCGCCTTCGAACTCTGGACTCTCTGCCTTAGCTCCTTCCTCACCATTGACACCGCCTTCGAAGTCTGAAGCGTCTGACTTGGCTGCTTCTACTGCATTGACTCCGCCTTCGAACTCTGAAGTGTCTGACTTGGCTGCTTCTACTGCATTCACACCGCCTTCGAACTCTGGACTTTCTGCCTTAGCTCCTTCCTCACCATTGACACCGCCTTCGAAGTCTGAAGTGTCTGACTTAGCTGCTTCTACTGTATTCACACCGCCTTCGAAGTCTGAAATTTCATGAACCGCAGCTTCCCCTTTTGAAGTTTCCACTGGAATATATTCTGGAACTTCATGGACCGCGGCTTCTTCGCCGTTCACACCACCTTCAAAAGCTGGCACATCATGAACGGCTGCTTCGGCACCATTGACTCCACCTGCAAATTCCGGAACTTCGTTAATAGTTCCTGGTGGATTTTCTTCAACCTCTATTTCTGGAATTTCATGAACGGCTGCTTCCTCGCTGTTCACACCACCCTCGAAGTCTGAGACTTCATTGACTGCTGCTTCAGCACCATTCACACCGCCTTCAAATTCTGGGACTTCGTGAATAGTTCCTGGTGGATTTTCTTCAACCTCTATTTCTGGAACTTCATGAACAGCTGCTTCTTCGCCGTTCACACCACCTTCAAAGGCTGGCACGTCATGAACGGCTGCTTCCTCACCGTTGACGCCACCTTCAAAGGCTGGCACGTCATGAACGGCTGCTTCCTCACCGTTGACGCCACCATCAAAGACTGGATCCTCATGAACTGTACCTTCACCATTGACTGCACCTGTAAATTCTGGGACTTCATGGATTTCTGCTTTTGCTCCATTTTTACCACCAGGGACTCCTGCACCTTCAAGACTTACAGGCAAATTATGCATGCTCTCAATTGCACCATCAATGATTTCTGTAATTTCTTGACCAATATCTTCCTTGTTTACTGCAAAAAACAATGTTTTTGGTATCGTATTGCGTCAAGAAAGTCGCAAAAGTTACCATTTGCCAATTTAAGAACTGGTGGTTGATTTACCAATACTAGAATCAAATTCTAGAGCAATGACATTTTTGCTCATCTCCACAGCATTTTTCACAGTTGCTTTTGTTGGAGCAATTCTATCCTTGCTTAAGAAATCCCAGTTGAATTTCTTATAAGACAAGGTGTATTCATTTTGAGTGGCAGTTGCATGCTCATAAAGCAAGCCAAATTCACCATTTCCAAGATCTTGCAATGAGTTATAGGCAAATTTGCCACTTTGAATTGGATTGTGCTTGAGCCAAGTTAAATCTCCATTAGCTTCCACACGCGCTAAGTGTACCAAACCATTGTAACGTCCTGGTCCACCTGCATTGCTGAGGATGATATATTCCTTACCATCGTGCACCGTATGAATGGCAGATATTTGAACGTAGACGTCTTTGACATCTGAATAGCGTTTTACATCTTTTTCCCAAGTCGCTCCGCCATCTTTACTTGTCGCTACTTGAAGATCACCTGTCAATCCACGCATGAAGAGTTTGAGATCTCCATTATTCAACTGCACAACAGTTGACTCAGTATTTTGAGCACCTGGATTATTCATCGTTGAAGAGTGAATTGTTTGGTTGCCTACTGGGCGGTTATCATTGACAGCTTCACCAGCGTGCCAAGTTTCACCATGGTCATCTGAGTAAATGACGCGTGAAGACTGAGAACCACTTAGGTAGGATACGTTATTTGTTGTGTAGGCAGGGATAACCAGACGCCCTTTGTGAGGTCCTGAGTGCAAGGCAATACCTGTACCAGGTCCAGTACCTAAGAAGTGCATCCAGTCCTTACGAATGCCGTATGTAATATCTTTTGGTGCAGACCAAGTTTTTCCATCGTCATCACTATAAGACATCCAGAGATAGTTGGTGTTTGAAACTCTAAAGATATTCTTGTCGCTATAATCGAAGTAGACATTACCAATCAGTTCTTCACCCTTGTAAAGATCACCCTTATCACTATAAGCTGGTTTCTTAGGATCAACTACAACACGGTATTCTGTCTTTCTATTTTCAGGGTCAAAGACTTCACCATTTTCACGGATTGTATAACGTCCTGCTTCACCTTTTTTGTATAGAACCTGATAAACCTTATCTCCAATTTGCTCATAGGCTTGTGGTGCTTTTCCTGGTAAATCTCTAACAGCTTCACCTTCTACGAACATATCAAAAATAGAGAAGATTCTCTTAGTTTTCGGATCTTGGACTAGGGCCATGTCAATGTTGACTGGTGATCCCGCATGAGCTCTTCTGGCATTCTCATTATCACGAGGATTTGAGATGACAATTCTATCTCCCCATGTTTTACCCTTATCATCACTACGACGAACAACCATACCGATATCGCCCCAGTCAGAGTGATGCAAGCGTCTCTCATCTGCACCAGCAATCAAGGTTCCTTTATCCGTTTTCAGCAAGGCTGGAATACGATAGCTTTATGATACCATCTTTATTCTGGCTTGCGGTTCTCACCACCTTCAAAAAAACATCCAGTTTATCAGTAACTTCTGCTCCTTCAGGAAGTTTCTTCTCCAACTCTCCTCTTTCAAAAAGTTGGCTACGTTTTTTAACTTCTTCTGGAGTAAGAGTACGATCATAAACCGTTAGATTACGGACTTTAAGATTAGCACCCCAGAAGTTTTTGCCTGTACGTTTTGTTGTACCGATTTGTACATGATTAACATCTGGCATGTCTTGGATGAAACGACCAGACTGAGGACTTGTTCGCGACAAGACACCATTTACATAGACGCGAACTTGACCTTTTGGTTGGTCTGCATTTGGTCTTTCAACTGTAAAGGTTACTGAGTTCCACTCACCTGGCTTAATCTTCAAAGGAGCAGTTTTATAATCACCATAGAATTGGTTTCCATTGGCATCACGACCTTCAACGATAGCTGTGTTATCGAGGATAGCCATGGTAAAATACTCATTTACTTTGGTATCACTAGAGACTGAGAAGAGGTTGTAAAAACGTGGAGCAGATGCATCTGGTTTGAACTCCATATGGATGGTCGCATTTTGAAGTTTTTTAAGCTTGTCTAGCTCCTCCTTCATGTCAACTCTTTGACCATTTGAAGGATTGGTTTCCACATCCTCTTTTTCAATAACAGTATTGGCATTTTCCAACTCTCTGGCATAAAAGTCACGGGGAATATTTCCAACTTCCTCGTCTTCACTCTCTGTAGCTGGAGTTTCGTTTGATGCTTCTGTTTCTGTTGGTTTTTCAGACCCTGGGTTTGCTTGCAACTCTTCACGACTCACTTCTGTTCCACTATTATTTACTGTGGTTACTTGGCCTGCAAGCTCCTTATCGAGATTCGTCAGACTTCCTGTCTCTACTTCCTTAGGCAATTCTGGCAAAGATTGCCCCGCTGTTTCACCATTCGCTGATGGTACCTCTTGAGCCAAAGCAGGGGCAGCACCAAAAACAACCGCTCCAATCACTACTGAAGCTGCTCCAACTGCAAATTTCCGAATTCCATATCTCTGTTTTCTATCAAAATCTCTCTGATTCATGTTTTCCCTTCCGTTATTTTAAAAAATAAAGCGCTTTCTTTTTTGCTTAAAATTTTTAGCCACTCAGACTAGCTGCAAATAAGAAACTGTATTATTGAATGGAATTGCCATTCTTTGTAAATGAAATGCTGTTGCACTTTTATAAACTCTATGTTAAAAGATTCGCAAACTAGCTATACTCTTTCACTTTTTATCTTAACCATATTATATAATAAATATTCTAAATTTTAGACTTTATAATCTATAATAGATTCTACTTTCAAAGATATTTAGATGTTTCAAACCACCTGAAACTACTTTCTCATTATCTGGGGCACGTAAAGAAAAGCCTGTAGTTCATTTGAAACTACAGAGCTTTTTCAATTTTTAGTGACCAAGATAGGTAAAGGGGATCTCACTACCACACAACCAATTGTAAACTTGATCATTGACATGAACATTCATGGCTTCATGAGCATATTCAGGCATGATACGATAACTCTTTTCACAAGACAAACGGTTGTAAATAGCAAACTGAGTGATTGGATAGCAGACATCGTCATCAAGTCCAGTAATCATCCGAACTTCCCCCTTAATACGATGGGCAAGATTTTTTACATCGATATAGCTAAGTGTTTTCATAATCTGCTCTTCTGTCTCATGGAATGGATCATGGAACTTAAAGTAACGAAAAAGCTCATCATAGGCTTCGCTGGTATTTCCAATCTCTAGCACTCGTCTAAAGTCTGATAAGAATGGATAAATAGCAACTGTACGCTTGATACGTGGATTTAACCCCGCAGCCACTAGAGCCAGCGCTCCTCCTTGAGAAGCTCCATAGCTTGCTAATTGGCCTTCATCCACTTGTGGGAAGCTAGCGACAATCTCAACTAATTGATAAATATCAAGATAAACATCCTTATAGAAGAGTTGCTCTTTTCCTTCTACTGCACCACGAATAATTTGGCCCTTAACTGTATTTCCGAGTGGCGAACGTAACCCATCTTGTGAGTAACCAGACTGACCACGGACATCCATAGATACGACACCATAACCAGCGACTGTAAAGGCTAACATATCTGTCCAATCCCAACAACGTCCCATATAGCCATGGAAGTGAAAAATAACTGGTACTTTATGTTCAGATTTTGGTAAGACCACACGCGCATAAACAAGACCTTCCCGAGTGCCCTTAAAAAGGTTAGCTCATAACACTTCACATTTGGAATATGAAAATCACGTTCTTCTAGTTGGTAATCTGGCAAGACCGAAACCTTCTCTATTTCCCCATCCCAAAAATCGTCAAAGTCTTGCGGAACTTCATCTCGCCCTCTGTAAGTTTTCATTTCTTCTATTAGTGCTGAATTTCTCATAAAACCCTCCTTAATTTTGTAAACGTTACCATAACTCTAGCACATAAAGGAAGGCAATGCAAGACTGATATTTTAAATAGAAAGTGATTTTAATTTTGAAGATTCATAAAAGCTTATCTGAAAGTAGTTTTATCCATTCCATTCTGTATAAATTCAATACACTTTCAAAGAATAACAGCTTCTTTTCTCTCCTCCAAGAGTCATTGAAGACTAGGCTTATACTTCAAATCCAAACTAGGTCAGCTTTATCTGCAACCTCAAAGCTGTGCTTTTGAGCAACCTGCGACTAGCTTCCTAGTTTGCTCTTTTGATTTTTAATTGAGTATAAACTATTCTTTTTTACAAAAATAAAAAGTTTCATAATCTTAATAGAATTGTTCTATCAAGATTACAAAACTCTTTCTTATTTCAAATCTTTTTTATAGCGTTCCAACTCAGCTTGGTTTGCCCAAACATAGTGACCTGGACGAATTTCTACCATAGAAGGCTTATCAGTTTCATAGTCATGTTGATCTGGATCATAGACTTTCAAAACTTTTTTACGTTCCAAGATTGGGTCTGGAATCGGAACAGCTGATAGAAGTGCTTGCGTGTATGGATGAACTGGATTGTTAAACAATTCTTCAGTTTCAGCCACTTCAACAATAACACCCTTTATAAATTACCGCGATACGATCAGAAATGAAACGAACTACTGACAAATCGTGGGCGATAAAGAGATAAGTCAAGCCTAATTCCTTTTGGAATTTTTTGAGCAAGTTCAAGACTTGAGCACGTACAGAAACGTCCAAGGCTGAGATAGGCTCATCCGCAATAACGAAGTCAGGTTGCATAACCAAGGCACGGGCAATTCCGATACGTTGACGTTGTCCACCTGAGAACTCATGTGGGTAACGTGTCAAGTGTTCAGCCAAAAAGTCCCACTTCACGAATGATATTTTTGAACTTTTTTTCTTTTTCTTTTCTTCATCTTTAAATAAATGGTGGTTATAAAGACCTTCAGAAATGATATAGTCAACTGTTGCACGTTCATTCAAACTTGCAGCAGGGTCTTGGAAAATCATTTGGATACGACGGATTAATTCCGAAGCTTGTTCACGTGATTTTTTTACCATTGATTTTTTGACCTTCAAAGATGATATCACCTTTGCTGGTATCATTAAGACCGATAATAGCACGACCAATTGTTGTCTTACCACTACCAGACTCTCCAACAAGTGAGAAAGTTTCTCCTTTGTTGATAAAGAAGTTTGCATTTTTAACAGCGACAAACTTTTTGCTTCCTTCACCGAAGGAAATTTCTAAGTCTTTAATTTCTACTAATTTTTTTCAGACATTTCCTTCCTCCTAGTCCTCAAGATGTGTAAAGCCCATCTTTTCACGAATCTTGTCGTGTAAGTCTTCAATCACTGCTGGTTTTGAAACTTTTGGAGCTTGTTCATGAAGCAACCATGTTTTCGCCCAATGAGTATCAGATACTGCAAACTGAGGTGCTTTTTCCTCGAAGTCAATCTTCATAGCATAATCTGAACGAAGAGCAAAAGCATCTCCCTTCAATTCAGTATAAAGCGATGGAGGTGTTCCAGGATTGAGTACAATTCACCCTTTTGTCATCCGCAAGTTGAGGCAAGCTTGACAAGAGGCTCCATGTATATGGATGACGTGGGTCGTAGAAGATTTCTTCAACAGTACCATACTCGACGATCTCACCAGCATACATAACCGCTACTTTATCAGCGATACTTGCTACGACACCCTAGGTCGTGGGTGATAAAGATTGTTGTAAGTGGTATTCGTGTTGAAGTGACTTCAACAAATCAATAATCTGTGCCTGAATGGTCACGTCAAGAGCTGTTGTCGGCTCATCACAGATAAGAATGTCTGGACGACAGGCAAGAGCAATCGCGATAACGATACGTTGACGCATTCCCCCAGAATATTGGAAAGGATACTCGTCAAAACGTTTCTCAGAATCTGGAATACCAACTTTATTCATATAGTCGATAGCCAATCTCTTTAGCTTCTTGCGCAGTCTTGCCTTGGTGTTTAACAATAACTTCTGTGATTTGACTTCCGATTGTCTTGATTGGGTCTAGACTGGTCATTGGATCTTGGAAGATAGTTGCAATCTTCGCACCACGAATACTTTCCCAATCTTTATTAGATGTAAGACTGGTCAATTCTTGGCCACGGTAATTAATACTACCTCGTGCAATACGACCATTTTCCTTCCAACATTCCTGTGAATGTTTTTGTCAAAACTGATTTACCTGAACCTGACTCTCCAACTAAAGCGAGAACCTCTCCCTCGATCAGATCGATGGAGACACCTCGAATAGCTGTCAAAATCTTGTCACGAACATCAAATTCCACGACAATATCTTGAGCAGTCAAAATTACATTTTTTCCTTTTATCATGTCTACTCCTATCTATGTGTACGTGGATCACTAGCATCCGCTAGGTTCTGACCAACTACGAACAGTGACAAGGATACCAAGACCAAAGTTGTCAATGGAATCCAGAAGAGGTAAGCATTGGTTGTTACGTTCTGAGAATAATCCGAAATCAAACGTCCCAAACTTGGTACTGTGATTGGCAAGCCGAGTCCAAAGAATGACAGGAAGGCTTCATATGAGATAAATGCAGGAAGCATTTGTGATGTAGTTGTAACAATAACAGAAACCAATTGAGGCATGATATTTTTAATAACAATCTTATGGGTTGGTGTCCCCAGTGTACGAGAAGCAAAGGTTGTACTCCAAATCACGGTAACGCATGATTTGGATACGAATCATATAAGCAATACCAATCCAAGTAGTTACACTCATGGCAAAAATCAAGTTCCAGAAACCTGCACCGATAGAGTAAGTCAAAACAATAACGATCAAAAGTGAAGGGATGTTATTGATAACGTTATAAACTTCCATCATGATACGGTCAACTGATTTTGAAATCCCCCAGATTCCGCCGACAATAACACCAATAACAACGTTGATAAAGGTCGCGATTACGGAAATCAAGATAGAGTTACGTGCTCCAAACCAGACACCGTCAAAGAGAGATTTACCATTACTGTCTGTACCAAACCAATGTTCAGCATTTGGCTTAATGTAACGAGCGCTAAAATCATTTACCTTACTTACATCATTAAAGTCAAAATCAGAAAACATTGGATAGATGAAACTCATCAATACGATGGAAATCAAAATACCAAGCATGATGATTGTTGATTTTTTCTTCAAAAACTGTCTAAAAACAGAACCCCAATATGAGTAGGCAGGAGCATCAATTGCTTCAGAGGCAAAATCATCTCGTTTTACAAATTGAAATTTATCATTACTAATCGTAGACATTATTTGCCTCCTTTCTCTGTCAATTTAATACGTGGGTCAATAATAGTCATCCAAATATCTCCAATCAAGTAAGAGAAAATTGAAACACATGTAAAGATGAAGACCAGACCAACCACCATATTGTTGTTTGATGCTTTTACAGAGTCAATCAACATTTTACCCATACCTGGGAAGGCAAAGACTGTTTCAGTAAGAGTTGCTCCACCAATAACACCAATAATTGAACCTGGGATACCAGAAACGAGTGGTACCATAGCGTTTTTAAAGATGTGTTTGTTAGAAATTTCTTTTTCAGAAAGACCTTTAGCTCGAGCAAAACGGACAAAGTCTTGAGATTGTAAGTCAATCATGTAACGACGAATCCAGATAGCTAGACCAGGTGCTCCAAGTAAACCAAGAATGACTGATGGAAGGACATAAGATCGCCAATCGCCAGCACCCAAGATTGGGAATGAGTCTGGGAATCCGATAGAAGAACCAATCAAACGAATGATATAAACTAGAGCAATCGTTGGGAGGGCCATCAAGAAGGTCAAAGTACCTGTAGATAGGCTGTCAATCCAAGTATTCTTGAAACGAGCCATTGCTGAACCAAGAGGAACTGCAATCGCATATGAAATCGCAAGACCGATCAAACCAGTTATAGCAGAACTTGCAATCATTGATGGGTACTGATAGTTGCTCTCAGTAGCTGTATATGGATCATCTTTACCGTAGTTCGCTACTTCACGAGCATCAGCTTGACTCGGAGATTTATAAGTTCTTGAGTAAATATTAACTGATGATGTTTTCTTACCAGTTGGGAATTGAACTTGAAGTCTTCGTTTGTCCTTGTCCTTGTGTGATTACTTGAAGAACAGGAGTATTTGGCATAAGTTGGATAAGAATCTCCTAGGTTCAAGTTGACAAAGTTTTGGTGAACAAATGGGAACTGACTATTGAAGTACAAGAGGTATTTGTGTTTAGTACCTGAACCCACAAGAGACCAACCGATAGCAGGGTCATTCTCAAAGCGCAAATAACGCTCTAAGTTAGGATTCTCAGGGTCTTGGATCTTGTTTGTATGGTCAATATCAAGCAAGTTTGCGTAGAATTTGAACACACGCTCAAAAATAGGAATTTCACGTGTAGCGTAGAATTGTCCACTCTCTGTAAACTCACCTAGAGTCCAACCATTCCCAAGTTGTTGGATATTTTTTTCATAGATAGCTTTTATTTGTATCATTTACATCTACTGTAACAGAAGAGTCAATGCTACTAGCTTTTTTCCCTGCAACTCTTTCGTATCGTAATATTCGATATAACCCATACGCTCATAAACGGTATTTTCATAGTTATCACGTTTATCAGCCGTTGTTGCAATTTTATTGTAGTTAGTATCTTGTTTGAAGATCAACTTCCGTGGAACCATCGTATAGATGATTGTGTAAATCAAGGTCGTTACTAAGAAAATAGAAACCAACGACCGCAAGATACGCATAAAAACATATTTTTTCATATTATTTCCTTTTAAATCCCAAAAGAACCTTCTCCTTTAGGAGAGAAAGTTCTGATGAGCATTATTTATTTCACATGACTCGCTAACTCTTTTTGAGCTTTTTTTCGTTTGATTCAGCTTTTTCTTTGAGCCATTTTTCACGAGCTTTTTGGTATTCTTCTTTTGTAATAGGTTTTTCACCAACCTCAGTGTACTTCAAGTAACCTGAGGTTTCTCCTTTAAGACCCGCAGCTGAGTAAGAAGAAGTAAATGGAATAACTTTAGATACAAATGATACAGCGGTTTCTTTTGGACCTGCCATCACAGGAATTGTCAAACCGTTGTCTGTTAACCAAGCTTGAGCAAGGGCATATTTTTCGTAGCGTTTTTTGAACGTCTTGATTTTCTTTATTTGCTTCATCAACTAATTTTTCATAGTCAGACAAACCAAGTTTTTGGATAACTGATGCGTCAGTATCTTTGTCAATACCCATAAGCAAGCGAGTATTTCCGCCTTTAATCGTGTACTGGTCTAAGAAAGTTGATGGATCCTGATAATCTGGATTCCATCCAGTCAAAGTATGAATATCCCAGTCTTGTTCTTTTGCTGTTGGAGCACTGAATGAAAGTGGTAATGCTTCTGCTTGAGTCATTTGTTGAAGATCGATTACAACATTGTCTGATCCAAGTACGTTTTCAATAGATTGTTTAAGTGATTGAACACGGTTTACAACAGCTGTAGATTCTTGGATTGTTAGAGCATCCAAGTGGATTGGGAATTCTACCCCTTCAGCTTTCAAGCTTTCTTTTGCTTTTGCAAAGGCTGCTTTAGCTTTTTCTTCATTGTAGAGACCATTTTGCGAATCAGCAAGTGAAATGTTTGACCATGTGCCTGAGTTTGTCTTCGAAAGACTTTCTTCTACAAGTTCACCAAATTGTTTGTCACCAACTGGAAGATTATATGGTGTGAAAGTATTACGGATTGCAACTGCAGCTCCTTCTGTGCCATTTGTCTGTGCTGAGTAAGAATTACGATCTACCGCAAAGTTTAGGGCTTGACGGAATTCTTTATTTAGCAAGGCTTTTCTTGTAGATTCTTTTTGGCTATCTGTTGTTTTTGAAGTGTGGTTATAAGTTGAACGACCATAGTTCACACTGACAGTAGCGATGGCTGATCCTGGTTCGCTAAAGTAGATGTTGTCTTTGAACTCAGACGCATATTTTTCGTATGTTGAGCTAGTAGGATAAATACGAGCTTTACTGTATTGTCCTTCTGAGAATCCTTTAGCAACAACATCTTGGTCTTTCCCATCCCAGTATGTAAATTTAATGTTTTGAATTTTAACTGCATCTTTATCCCAATAGGCATCATTCTTAGCCATTTCGATTGAAGACTTAGCTGTGATTGCTTTCAAAACAAATGGTCCATTATACAAAATAGAAGATGGATCTGTAGGTGCACCAAAGCCTTCCCCTTTAGATTTAAGGAAATCTTCGTTGATTGGCATCATCACGCCATTTGTTGTTTTATCATTCCAGAAAGTCTCTGGCTGATTCAAGGTGTATTCCAGAGTGTTATCATCAACTGCTTTTACTCCAACAGTTGAAAAGTCGTTTGTTTCACCGTTAATGTAAGCGCTGAGTCCTTTAATTGAAGAACTAATAACAGACAGCCCTTTTGATTTTCCTTCTACCGCGTGTTTCAACCCTGTCACAAAGTCTTGGGCTTTAACTGGAGCGTATTCTTCTCCTTCAGCAGTAACCCACTTAGCATCCTTACGGATTTTATAAGTGTAAGTCAAACCATCTTGTGAAACTGTCCATGATTCAGCAATCGATGGTACGAGGTTGCCATATTTATCATTAGCAAGCAAACCATCTACTGCATTTGTAGTTACAAAAGAAGTAGAATCAACGTTGTTAACAACATAATCCAATGTTTCTGGATCAACTGAATAAACGTATTTATAATCTGATGCTAATTTTGCATTGCTTTGAACCTGCATTTGAATTCGTGTTTGAACATGCAGCAAGCACTCCTGCCGCAAGCAAGGACACCCTCTGCTACTGCAAGAATCTGACTTTTTTTCATGTTTAATTAACTCCTCTATTAAAATTAATGAGATACTGTTGATTATACCATAATCCCTCTCAAAAGTAAACGAATTTTCAGAATATTTTTGTCGCATGCCTTTTTGAAAGCAGGAAAACTTACATTTTCAGAAAAAGAAACTATTGACGAGATTTAATTTAAAAGGTATAATAATAAAAGTTAAGGCGGTATAGCCAAGTGGTAAGGCACGGCTCTGCAAAAAGCTTGATCGTCGGTTCAAATCCGTCTACCGCCTTATAATACCGATTTTATCGGAATTTATCCAGACAAAAAGCCCATAAAATAGGGCTTTTTTATTTTTATTTCATGATAAAAAAGGATAACTTTTAAAAACTGTTGGGGCGAGTTTGGGGGAGGACGTTTTAAAAACTTCATTAAAAGTCTTGATTTTTCTCACTTCCCCGTGACATGATATAATCAAGCAAAGGAAAGGGGGAAAGTGAACAAAGAAGATTGGATTAGCGATAGACAATATCCCTGAAACAGGAACTGCTATCGCAAGTCTAATGACCGCGATAACGGTCGCAAGGCAAAACAAAAAGCGTAACCCAAAATTCTGACAAAAGAAAAGGTAAACGCTAAGAGGTCGGGGCGAAAGCCCCTTACACCTCTATTTTTATCAAACGAAAAGAGGAAAAGCAATGGTTAGTGCAATAGCTATTTTTTTATAATTGCAATCAATGTATACATTTATCTCAAAAAATAAAAAGGACAAATAAAAATGAGAAAAGGTATTCAAGAATTATTAGACAGTTCGATATCTACATCTGCTATTTCGCAAGGCGCTGGAGTTCCGTGGACTACTGTTTCTGACCTTAGAAAAGGAAAAACAAGCATGGACAAAATGGCCCTTCTCACAGCAGAAAAACTTTATGATTTTGCCATATCTGACAAGCAGTGATTTTTGGTCACTGCTTGTATTATTTCAAAAAAACCTCAAGCCTGAGCCTGCGGTTTGTGTAATCTATTTTAAAATTCTCGAATGAAAAAAGGAGCATTACAGCCCCTCTTTTGAAATAACGGACACTTGGCTGGTCGGTGTACCCAGCATCTCAGGTACCTTTTTCAAGGTGCGGCAGGAACCTTTCTGCCCTCAAATGTCTTCCGTTAATTTTTATTCTAGCACTATCTACTTTTTGTCAATTTTTCTCAATCTACCAGACTTAATACGACTTTGTAACTTGTAATCTTGTATACGATACATGATCGGGACGTAAAAAGAAATCGCCACTTTTATGTAACTTGATAGCAACAAGTACATTATCATCAAATCTTTTTACATATTCAAAACTAGCGCCTTTCTCTCGTGGATTGATCCCAACGAAATCTGGATTACTTAGTATGAGTTCCAAGTCTTCAATATGCTGAATCACATCATTATGATGGCGTTTCATCATATGACTTCTCAGCCCTTCTTTGTTGCCCTTGATGTCGCTCGCTTCAAGAACAATATTAAAAATCTCTTTTACTTCATTAGTAACCTGACCAATTTTTTCATGATCCATCATTTCCTCCGTTATTCCACAACTATTATATCACATTTTATTTGGTCGTAATCAAGCATCAAGCTCAATCGTAAACTCTGGCTTGTCTGTCATACTATCATCTGGTTTCAGGTAGTACCAGCCGTCTACCGCCTCTATATTATCAAAGGCTCCTACAGGAGTCTTTTCTTTTTTACGACTAGAAAAGCTTTATCAGTTCTACTCTGATAAAGCCTTTTTTTTATTCTGTTTCTTCTTCTGATTCGAGTTCTTGGATTTGAACCTTAAGCTTGGTTACACGTCCATTTTTGACCTTATCATTGGTTAGAGTGATATGCTTATTGCTACTTTCTAACTCATAGCTAAGTTTTTCTGATGTTGGAATAGTTCCCACACCAGTCAAATAGTAACCTGCAATCGTATCTACATCGTCACTTTCAAGTTCGACATCAAAGTAGTCATTAAAGTCATTTAAATTCATTGTCCCTTGGACGATATATGTATCTTCTCCAATTGTATGAACATAGACTTCAGCTCTGTCAGTTTCATCATCAATCTCACCAACAATCTCTTCAAGTAAATCCTCAAGAGTGACCAAACCAGCCATTCCCCCATACTCATCTAGTAGGATAGCCATCTGTCTTTGAGTGTTTCTGAACTCTTTTAATAAATCATCCACAAAAATCGTTTCAGGTACAAAGAGTGGGATCCTGCAAGATTCGCTTCCAGATGATATTGTCAAACCCGCTGACAAAGGCTTCTTTAAGGAGGCTCTTGGTGTGAACCAAACCAATGACATTATCCTTGTCTCCATCATAAACAGGAATACGAGAAAAGTTCTGCTTCAAGATACTTTGGATAATGGTTTGAGTGTCATCCTGAATATCTACCATAAAGGCATCTGTTCGGGGAACCATGACTTCACGTGCCATGAGCTCGTCTAGCGAGAAAATCCCTTGTAACATTTCAATTTCATCAGCATCCAAGGTTTCTTCACTCTTAGACAACATGTACTCAATCTCATCACGAGTCATTTTTTCATCTGCATCGTCAAATGTCATCGGTGTCAATTGACTCAAGAGATTAGTTGATGCTGAGAGCATCCAAACGAAGGGACTCACAATCTTACCAAGTCCAATAATAAACGGTACTGTTCGGATAGCCAAGGCATCCTTAAGATTTAGAGCAATTCGCTTAGGATAAAGCTCACCAAAAACAATAGAAATATAGGTCAAGAAAGCTAATGATAAGAAGCTAGCTACCGCATAGGCAGTTTCGCTATTTCCCATCCAAGAGGCGATCAACTCTCCAAGTGAATCTGCTAGTTTAGCCCCTGACAAGATCGTAATTAAGGTGATACCAACTTGAATGGTTGATAAAAAGTGATTAGGGTTTTCAAGTACCTTTAGTAAACGGATATAGCGTTTATCTCCCTCCTCAGCTTTTTGCTCAACACGTGAACGACTAAGTGAAACCATGGCCATTTCTGTTGCAGAGAAAAAGGCATTTAAAAAGGTCAAAACAACTAATAAAACAAATTGCAGTAACAAATCCTGACTGCTCGGGTCTTCCATTTTCCTTCTCCTAAAAAAAGTATAATTGAAACCATTATACCATATTTTCCAATTTCTACACATTAATTTTTCAATTTCTATGATAAAGGGTCGCTGAATAGAGAACTGCAATCCCAGTCCCTGACGCTCTAGTTCAAACCTTGTAAATTTTCAAAAAGCTCTTTAAAAATCAGAAGAGCAAAAAAACAACCAATCCTGTCAACAGTTCATGACTAATAAAAAACGAGGTTGGGATTTTCCCTCAACCTCTTGATCAATTAGTTGTTTTTGTGACTGTGACCTCACCTGTTCGGTAATCTAACTGAATTCCCTTTTGGACATTTGGAATAACGACATTAAACTCCAATTCTCCATCAGAGGACTTAGCTTCAATCTGCGATGCAGACGGCACCAAGTCTTCCTCAGACGCATAGAGCAACGTCACACGGTAACGCACTCGTTTATTCTGATCTAGGGCTTTTCGAACCAGACTTTCATAATAGTTTTGGCCTGTAGAATCTTCTGCACGCGCTTGGTTGGCCCAAGCTGTCTGTACGGCAATGTTTTTAGGATTGCTAGTAGAAGCATCAAAGCCATCTAACCCACCGATTAAGGCATAGCCCAACAAATGCCCTCTATCGACCGCATGGTTGTAACTTCCCTTTAGATTCTTAACCTGATGCCAACCCGCAGGCGTCCAAGATGTTGAACCATTCCCAGTCTCTTCACGATCTTTGTACTGTCTTGTCGCTTTTGACATGAGGGCGTTAGCGACAGTTGGAACCGTCTCCCCACCTACAGTTTTTGTCTTGTTATCCGCATAGGGTTTACTTGAAACCTTAGCGTCTAGATTGGTTTTATTGTTATTGACGATAAAGGCTCCTGCGCCATTCCACTCTAGCGTGCCCTTGATTTGTTTTTTAACTGAATCTGTTAGGACACTTTCAGCCAGTTCTTGACTTGGAGTATCAGACGACTGTAATTTTTGTTTTACTTGTGTTTGTGGTTCAGTGTTGGAAGACTGCATTTGTTTAATATAGTAGCTTCCTGCTGACAAGAGCAAAAAGAGCAAGAGGCCAATTAGGGCCTGCCTTGTTTTTTTATTCATATTTTCTCCTTGTACTCTTCGAAAATCTCTTCAAACCACGTCAGCTTCCATCTGCAACCTCAAAATAGTATTTTGAGCTACCTTCGTCAGTTCTATCCACAACCTCAAAACTGTATTTTGAGCAACCTGCGGCTAGCTTCCTAGTTTGCTCTTTGATTTTCATTGAGTATTACATTCACTTCCTAGAAAAAGACTGGTCTCCCAGTCTATTTTCCTGTAAATTTTGCGATGAGTTCTTGCCATTTTTCTGGTGCTAAAATAGCCCAAGGATCTTGACCTTTTCCTAGAATACCATAGCCAATCATCAAACCAATAGCAAGAGCTAAGAATCCTAATAGTAATACTACAATTACTAGGATAAAGCGACGTAAGACATATTTGGATCGTTTATTCATCTTCATCAGCTTCCACACTTACCCGTTCAATCTTAGCTCCTAACTGGGCTAATTTTTCATGAAAACGGTAGTAACCTCTATCTAAATGGACAAGCTTTCCTACAACTGTTTCGCCTTCAGCTACCAAGCCTGTCAAAATCAAGGCTGCACTGGCACGTAAGTCTGTCGATAGAACTTCTGCACCTTGGAGAGGCTGTCCTCCGACGATACGGGCTGTATCACGGATGATTTCAGAGTGCAAGCCCATTCGACGCATTTCCTCTAAATGTTGGAAACGATTCTCAAATACAGTCTCTACCATAGTTGACTCACCTTGAGCAACGGTCATCAGAGCAGTGAACTGCGCTTGCATGTCTGTCGGAAATCCTGGATGTGGAAGTGTCTTAACGTGGACAGCCTTTAATTTTTCACGTTGAGAACGAATACGAATTCCTTCGTCCTCATCGATGACTTCAACACCCATTTCCAATAATTTAGCAATCAAGGGACGATTGTGTTCCCAGATGGCATCTTGAATCAAGACATCTCCACCTGTAATGGCAGCTGCTACCATGAAGGTCCCTGCTTCGATTCGGTCTTGTACAACATTGTGGGTTGCACCGTGTAGTTGCTCAACACCAGTAATCGTCACAGTTTCTGTTCCTGCACCCTTGACCTTGGCACCCATTTTATTTAGGAGAACAGCCAAGTCGACAATCTCAGGTTCACGCGCAGCATTTTCAATGACTGTCACACCGTTAGCAAGAGTTGCCGCCATCATCAAGTTTTGAGTAGCACCTACACTTGGGAAGTCCATGTAAATGTGAGCTCCGTGCAAGCGTTCTGCCTTAGCTTCGATATATCCTGCCGTCTGAGTAATCTCAGCCCCCATCGCTTCGAGTCCCTTTAGGTGAAGGTCGATAGGGCGACTACCGATCGTACAGCCACCTGGCATCGAAACTTTAGCATGTCCTACACGAGCCAAGATTGGCCCCAATACTACAATTGAAGCACGCATCTTGCTGACGTACTTATAGGGAGCTTCTTCTGTGATGTCTCCAGTAGCATCAACTTCAACAATATGTGCTTCTTGATCAAAGTCTACTTTCGCATTTAATCCACGAACCACCTGATTCATGGTAAAAACATCCGATAAAATAGGAACATTTTTTAAGACTGTTTTTCCTTCACTTGCTAAAATAGTTGCTGCAAGTAGTGGCAAAACTGCATTTTTTGCGCCCTCGATGGTAACACTTCCAACCAAACGATTATCGCCACCTTGAACTACAATTTTTTCCATAGAGTATTTTCCTTCACTTACAATTTTAGAATAACGTTCTAACTGCTTCTTGCCAAAGTTGGTAGAGATTTAGGAAAAAGGAACTAATCAGATATCCTAAACCGATACTACACAATACTACCAAGAGTCGAACCTTCTTCGCATTATCCTTTGTCACCTTCAAAATTTGATCCCATCTGACCAAATCTTTTCAAGAGCTGAAAGACTAGGTAGACAAAAAACATATGACTACTAAGGGTAAAAAAACAATTGAATCATTTTGCCTATTATACCATCTTCTTTTTCTACGCTAGTTTAGGGATTCGCCTACTGTTTAAGGATTGTTTTTCAAATAGTCAATCGCATCTTGAAGCGTTTTGACTGGAACGATTTTCATGTCTGTTTTAATCATTTGAGCTGCTTCTAGAGCTGTGTCATAGTTACTCTTGGCATTTGGATTTGCCTTTTTAGCTTCCTCAGTTACTGGATTGTTAGGAGCAAAGAATACAGTTGCTCCCTTTTTAGCTGCGGCAACCACTTTTTTATCAATTCCACCAATGTCACCTACGTTACCATCTCTATCGATGCTTCCTGTACCAGCAATGATACGTCCATTGCGAAGAGTAGGGTCTGCAATTTGCGTGTAGATGGATAAACTAAACATCATCCCAGCACTAGGACCACCAATACCTGCAGTTGAAAACTTGATTGGTACATCACTAGATACTTCTGTGCGGTCAATCAAGCCGATTCCGATACCATTCTTCCCATTTTCTAGAGTAATGATCTTTCCTTCAGCAGTTTTGACTTTCCCATCCTCCTCATAAGTAACCTTAACCTGGTCACCTAGAGTTTGAGAATTAACGTAGTCCACCATCTCCTTGGAACTTTCAAAAGTCTTATCATTCACAGCTGTCACGGTGTCAGCAATATTAAGAACTCCCTTGAAAGTCGAATTATCTGTTACAGTCAAAACATAGACACCTAAGTATTTGAGCTCTATTTCCTTACCCGACGTCTTCAGACCTTGATATTTGGCCATGTTTTGCGAAGTTTCCATGTAAAACTGGTTGATTCGCATAAATTCCGCATCTGACGAACCACCAGTCATTTCTTTGGCGCTATGTATGTCCGTGAAAGGAGTTAGCCAGGCATAGACTAAGTCAACCATTCTAGCGTGCTTAACTCCAACCGTCACAAATTGGTAGGAACCTTCCTCTTGGTCAGGTTGGTTATTAACTTGTAAAACCTTTCGAATATCTTCAGAAGTTCCTGGCACTTCGATATAATAAGGCAGGGGCACTGTAAAAGCGATAAAAGTGATAATGAGCCCAATAATGAGATATAAGGGCCATCTAGTTTTTTTCTTCATTGTTTAACTCCTCTAGGACAGCATTTGGTACATACCCGCTGATATCTTGACCAAATTTCAATAGTTCTCTCACAGCCGAAGAGCTGATGTATACATGCTCCGGCCGACTGTGGAGATAGATTGTCTCCATTTCTCCCGCTAGTTGATGGTTGTAAAAATCAAAACTAGCTTCATACTGAAGATCTGTTGCATTACGCAAGCCACGCACCAAGACCTCTGCACCTAATTTTCTAGCAACATCAACGACTAATTCATCGTGAGAAGCTATGACTTGGACATTTTTGAGATGTGCTACTGCTTTTTCCACAGTTTTCTTTCGACTCTCTATCGGCAAAAATCCTGTTTTATGAGGATTATAAAAAATTCCTACATACAATTGATCAAAGAGCTTACTTGCACGCTCAATGAGATCCAAATGTCCATTGGTCATCGGATCAAAGGAACCTGTAAATAGCCCAATCTTATCTGACATAAACCGTCACCTTACTAATCCCATATAATTTTTTCCTTCCAGATGCCCAAACAGGCGATTTCTTCTGGAAGTTCTACTGATTTATCGGTCTCACATACCACCATGACATCCTCTGAAAAAAGATTTCTCTCTGCCATTTTTTCAATATCGGACACGATTTGTTCTTTTGCATAGGGAGGGTCCAAGAAAATAAGATCAAAGACACCGTCCACCTGCTCCAAAGCACGACTGGACTCCATTTCAATAATTGAAATTTAGAGGTTTCCTTGGTCATCTTAATATTTTCTGCGACTATAGTCTGGGCTCGACGATCCTTCTCAACCAGAACGGCACTGGACATCCCTCTTGAAACTGCCTCAATGGTTAGACCACCACTACCAGCATAAAGATCTAGCACTCGCCCGCCTTCAAAGTAGGGACCAATCATATTAAAAATAGCGCCCCTAACCTTGTCTGATGTTGGCCTTGTCGTTTTACCGTCCAGCGTCTTTAAAGGACGCCCTCCGTAGATACCTGATACGATTTTCATACCGTATATTATACCAAATTCTTATCAAAAAAAGAAAATCGAACCTTACGGCTCGATTGATTAAAGAATATTTTCGTAGGTGTCTCTCACTTCTTGTGGCCAAACACTGGTTTGGACTTCACCGATGTGCTTCTTACGAAGTAGGAACATAGCCATACGAGATTGGCCAATTCCTCCACCAATTGTCAATGGGAAGAGTCCATTTAGGAGAGCTTTATGCCATTCTAAAGTTAGACGGTCTTCGTCTCCTGTGATAGCTACTTGGCGACGGAGGGTGTCTTCATCGACACGAATGCCCATTGAAGACAATTCAAAGGCTGCACCCAAATTATCATTCCAAACAAGGATGTCCCCATTCAAGCCATGATAGCCATTTTCAGACTCAGTTGTCCAGTCATCATAGTCTGGTGCACGTCCGTCATGAGGTTTTCCATCTGACAATTCTCCACCGATACCAATCAAGAAGACAGCACCGAATTCCTTACAGATAGCATTTTCACGTTCTTTAGGTGTCAAGTCTGGATAGCGTTCAACCAACTCTTCAGTATGGATAAAGGTAATTTGTTTAGGTAGAATTGACTCAATATCGTAGCGAGCTTCTACTGCTAACTCTGTCAAACGAATAGCCTTATAAATCTTTTCTACCGTTTCTTTAAGATAGGCAAGATTGCGCTGTCCGTTTGGAATAACTTTTTCCCAGTCCCACTGGTCTACATAGACTGAGTGAGTCGCATCTAGTGAATCTTCGTCTGGACGAAGAGCCTTCATGTGAACAAAGAGTCCTTCTCCCTCACCAAAACCAAAACGGGCCAAGGTATGGCGTTTCCACTTAGCAAGGGAATGTACCACTTCATAGATTTCATCTGGGATTTGCAAAACCTTAACAGAAACTGGATGTTCAATCCCTGAAAGGTTGTCCTGCATCCCGTCCCCAACCTTACTCAAGATTGGTCCCTGCACTTCTACAACTTCTAATTTATCTTTCAAATACTGGGTAAAGGTATTTTTTACAAAGGAAATTTCTTCCTGTTGATGGATAAAACTTTTCTTCATACATCTCTCCTTTTAAATAATAAGATGATTATACCCTTTTTGCCAGTAAAAAAATAAAAGTAAAAATTAAAAAAAGAGCTCATTTGAGCTCTAAAAAGTATTAATCGTCACTTCCAAAGATACGCAAGAAGCTAAGGAAAAAGGTTGATAAAGTCAAGGTAGAGACTAGTGCCAATGAAATTGCCCAACCTGTAGCGACTTGACCATTTGATTCTTCATAAACATAGCGAATCTTTTGGTTATCCCAAGCAATCAAACCTGCAAATACAAGAACCATGACAATACTGATAATGTAGTCGAAGAGGCCACTGTTTAAAAATACATTGACAATCATAGCTAAAGATAAGACCCTACCAGGGCTGCAATCAAAGCACGCCCGATACCACTCAAGTCCTTTTTAATCACAACTCCGACAATTGCCATGACAAAGAAAAGGGCAGCGCTAGAAATGAAAGCCGTTAGAACCGTTCCTGGTAGATAGAGCGATACGATGAAACTCAGTGAAAAACCGTTCACTACTGAATAGATGAGAAACATCGGAAGAGCTGCTGGGCTATTTTTATAAGCCATATTACTGGCTGCAATGACAAGAGCAACTTCAACTACTCCTGTTACGATTAGCCATATGCGGGCGTTAAACATCAACTGAACAAGAAGGTCTTGAAAGGTTGTTAACATCAAGGCTGAAACAAGTGCAGATAAGGCATCCCAACTCCTACAAAAGCATAAACTTTTGCATAAAATTGATTCAAACCTGAACGTTCTTGAATAATTGTTTGATTCATATCTTTTTCTCCTTATGAAATCTTTTTACTGATTATAACAAAAATTAAATCATTTAACTCAAATAAAACATGAGTATGCCTGCAGCAATAGCGACATTGAGGCTTTCTGCCTGCCCTTTCATGCTGATGTGGACCAATTGGTCTGCCTGATCTGTCATGAATGGACTAATGCCCTTGACCTTCATTTCCCATGACCAAGGCAAAATCTTCTAACCGAGCCAGTTCACGATAATCTTTAGAGTTTTGTGATAAGGTGGTTGCCAGAATTGGTAAACCGCTCTTTTTAGCTTGTTCCACAAACCCTTCGACAGACATGCGATAAATCGGCAAATGGAAATGACTGCCTTGCATGGAGCGAAGCGTTTTGAGGCTATAGATATCTGCTGACTTGCTGGAAACGATGACTCCAGAAAAACCTGCTGCATCTGCCGTCCGAATCATGGTCCCAACATTTCCAGGATCCTGCACATCTTCTAAGAAAAGATATTTCCCTGACTCAAATCCGGCAACTGCTCCTCTTCCTTTTGAACAATGGCAACAATGCCCTGAGGCGTTTGAGAATCTGCTAAATCGAGCAAGATTTCTTCTGTCACAAGGACAGTCTGAGGATAGTCTACTAATTTTTCACCATACTCTGCGAGAGCAAAAATTTTCTCAATCTTTGCACCTGCCTGAACGGCTTCTTCAAACAGATGCCATCCCTCAATCAGATATGAGGTTTTCCGATATTTTTTTTGATGTAATTTTTTGGCATTTTTCACCACAGAATTGGCTTTAGAGGTTATAATAGTCATAGAAATATTATAACACAATCAAGGAGGTTTGGTATGCAAAAGGTTAAAATGATCGCCCAAGGTCGCGTCCAAGGAGTGGGCTTCCGCTGGGGTGTCTATAGTCTCGCTCTAGAACTAGGTGGCATTACGGGTCGTGTCTGGAATAACGATGACGGAACCGTTGAAATTCTTGCCCAAGCAGAGTCTTCAGCCATCATGGCCAAGTTTATCCAAGAGATCCGAAAAGGCCCTACCCCATTCTCTAAAGTAACCTATCTTGATGTTCAATTGAGTAACTTTCCATCTTATTCAGACTTCAAAGTCGCAAATTAGGTCTCTAGAACTATTGTATATTTTCCAAAAAAACAGTAGAATAGAAAGGTATAATTTTTAAAGAAGGAATAAAAACAGTGAAATCAATTAAACGAATCGCCCTCTCAGTCATGGGAGTGGCTATGCTATTAGTCTTGACAGGTTGTGTCCAGGTTGATAAATCAACAGGACTCCCTAACTGGTCCCTGTTTGGGATTTCTTGGGTGCTCTGATGGGAGAAGCTATCAAATACTTCGCCAATGATCAAGGCCTCGGCTTTCGGTGTTGGAATCATCATCGTAACCATTATCGTCCGCTTGATTATCCTCCCACTTGGTATCTACCAATCATGGAAAGGCAACGCTTCACTCTGAGAAGATGAATGCTCTCAAGCACGTCCTTGAACCACATCAGACTCGTCTGAAAGAAGCAACGACTCAAGAAGAAAAATTAGAAGCTCAACAAGCTCTCTTTGCTGCTCAAAAAGAGCACGGTATCAGCATGTTTGGCGGCGTGGGATGTTTCCCTATCCTCATTCAAATGCCTTTCTTCTCTGCTATCTACTTTGCTGCCCAACATACTGAAGGAGTTGCCCATGCAAGCTACCTAGGAATTCCTCTAGGCTCACCTAGTATGATTTTGGTTGCCTTTTGCTGGTATCCTTTACTATCTTCAATCACTCCTTTCTTTTACATGGAGTTGAGGATGAAACTCAAAGAGAACAAATCAAGAAGATGCTCTATATGAGTCCCTCTCATGATTGTCGTGTTCTCTGTCTTCTCACCAGCCAGCGTTACACTTTACTGGGTTGTCGGTGGTTTCATGATGATTCTTCAACAATTTATCATCAACTACATCGTTCGTCCAAAACTTCGTAAAAAAGTACGCGAAGAATTTGCTAAGAACCCACCAAAAGCAAGCAAAACTTCAAGCACTCGTAAAGATGTAACCCCTGAACCAGCAACAGCTATCACAACTTCTAACAAGAAGAAAAACAAAAAACGCAATGCTGGAAAACAACATTCTAGATAAAAAATAAAAGGCTTAGCTTAAATGCTGAGCCTTTTCTATAGTCAAAAAGAGGCCGAGAAAAATCCCTGACCTCTTCTTTTCATTTTTATCCATGTACACGTTTCATGTAATCTTGATAGCTTTCTGTATCCATCAATTCCTTAGCATTTTTGACACGATCTGCTGTTGGAGGTTTAACTCCTTCAAGGGAATATGGAATCCCAAGTTCACGCCATTTGAACTCACCCATTGTGTGATAAGGCAAGATTTCAAACTTATCAACATTTTTGAGAGTTTTTACAAACTTACCAAGTTCAATCAAATCTTCATCTCTGTCTGTCAATCCTGGCACTAGCACGTGACGAATCCAAACAGGTTTACCGATTTCTGACAAGTACTGAGCACATGCCAAGATGTTTTTATTGGTTTGACTGGTCACAATCTTGTGTTGTGCTTCGTTGATTTCCTTGATATCAAGGAGAACCAAGTCTGTCACAGCCATTAATTTGTTGAACTTTTTCTAGATAGCGTGGTTTATTACGGAATGGAAGAGCACAAGTATCCAAGGTACAGTGAATACCTTTTTCTTTTGCCTTAGTAAAGAGGGCAATCAAGAAATCAATCTGCAAGAGGGCTTCTCTCCACTGACTGTGATACCTCCTTGTCACCCCCAGAAACCACGATAACGAAGCGCTTCTTCTAGAACATCATCTACTGTTCGTACACGAGATTTATTGGTTTCATAGCCCAAGTATCAGGGTTATGGCAATATTGGCAACGCATCTGACAGCCTTGCAAAAAGACAATAAAACGAATTCCCAGGGCCATCTACCGCCCCAAAAACTCTCTGTCGAATGCACCATTCCTGTCACTTGTCCATAGTCAATTATTTCTCAGACATATCGTTACCTTCCTTGAAAACGTTTTTATAGTCTTTTATTATACCATGACTGAAAAGAAAAACCACAGATTTTTGCCTATTTTTTTAGAAAAACAATCTGTTTTTTTCACTTTCAACTTTCATGATTTTTCAAAATATTTATTAATCCTTGTCAAAAATCAAAGCCATAGAGAGTCGCAAAATAGTCCTCTGGTCGCTCTGCTCGGCGGATCAAGCGTGCTCCACCGTCCTCTGTATAGAGAATTTCTGCCGAACGAAGCTTGGCATTGTACTGGTAACCCATAGAGAAGCCATGCGCACCTGTATCATGAATGACTAACAAATCACCAATTTCTGTTTGAGGTAGATCACGATTAACTGCAAACTTATCGTTGTTTTCACAAAGAGAGCCAACAACATCAACCACTTCAGTCTGACCATCAGGATGCATCATATTGGTGATGTGGTGATAGGCACCATACATAGCTGGTCTCATAAGGTTGACAGCTGACGCATCTACTCCTAGATATGTACGGTAGGTTTTCTTTTTGTGGGTTACTTTTGTGACTAAAATTCCATGAGGTGCCAACATAAAGCGTCCTAGCTCTGTAAAAATCTTAACTTGACCAAGACCTGCTGGTGTCAGGACTTCCTCATAAACCTGACGAACTCCCTCACCGATTACAGCGATATCATTAGGCTCTTGATCTGGGCGATAGTTGACCCCGATACCACCTGAAAGATTGATAAAGTCCAGTGAAATACCTAACTTTTCCTTGATTTCTACTGCCAATTCAAAAAGCTGACGTGCTAATTCTGGATAGTAGAGATGGGTCACTGTATTGGAAGCTAGGAAGGAATGAATCCCAAAGGTTTTAACTCCCTTTTCTTTCAAGATGGCAAAGACTTCAAAAAGCTGTTCCTTAGTCATCCCGAACTTAGCTTCACCAGGATTATCCATAATGTCCGTACCCAGTTCAAATACTCCACCAGGATTGTAACGGCAAGAGATAATTTCAGGGATGCCTGCTGCACGTTCCAAATGGTCAATATCTTCAAAGGCATCCAAATTAATAGTCGCCCCCAATTCTCGCGCATAAGCATATTCTCTATCTGGGGTGTTATTAGATGAGAACATCATATCCGCCCCTGAAAACCCAAGCTTGTGACTCATCAAAAGTTCAACATAACTGGAACAATCCACTCCACATCCTTCTTCTTGTAAGATTTTCAAGATGGCTGGAGTTGGCGTTGCCTTAACTGCGAAGTATTCTTTAAAGCCCTTATTCCAAGAAAAGGCTTTGTTTACTGCACGTGCTTTCTCACGAATCCCTTTTTCATCGTAAAGATGGAATGGGGTTGGAAACTCCCCAACAATCTTTTCTAAGGCTTCACGTTTAATAAATGGTGTTTTCATAGGACTCCTTCATATTCATTATCAAAGAAAGGCTGGGACGAAAGTTCCAACCTTTGTATTTCAAGTCAATTCTTATTTTTCTGTATCAAAGATATTTCCAACTTCAACAGCAATTTGTTGGTTCTTCACATCAATATTTCGTGACTCTCAAGAGTGACTTGTAGTCGAACTGTTGTTCACGGTCTTCCTGTGCATTATCAGCAAAGACAGCTACTCCAGCCAACTCTGAATCAAACTCAGACAAGAGGCTAATCATCCCGTTAATGGTTCCTCCACCCTTCAAGAAGTCATCGACGATCAAGACACGACTTCCTGCTTTGAGGCTACGTTTTGAAAGGAACATCTTTTCGATACGGTCACTAGAACCTGAAACATAGTTGACACTAACAGTTGAACCTTCAGTGATTTTCAAGTCGCGACGGACAATGACAAATGGTACGTTGAGGACATTTGCTACCGCATTTGCAAGTGGAACCCCCTTGGTCGCAACAGTCATAACGGCATCAATCTTCTGATCCATAAAGCTCTTAGCAATAATGCGACCGATATTTTTCAAAATAGCTGGAGTGCTCACAGGTCAGATAAATAAATGTAGCCACCTGGAAGAATACGGTCACTCTCTGAAAGTTTATCACGAAGCTCTTCGATAATCGTTTTAGACTCAAGGGTAGAGATCGATGGTGTGAAAATAACACCACCACCAGCACCTGTCACCGTTTGAATATGACCGATTTCAATTTCTTCGAAAGCACGTTTAATGATGACGATATCTTCAGAAATAGACGATTTGGCAGATTCATACTTTTTCCGCAAAGGTGTTGAGACTGGTTAATTTGTATGGATTGTTAATCAAGTAATTGGAAATGACAACCATCCGATCACTTCTTCTTAATTTCATTATATTTTTTTACCATTCTTTTTTTATTTAGTCTTTTTTTCTCATTATATCACATTAAAGAAAAAAACGAACTTTATTGCCTAAATAAAGTTCATTTTTTTAGTTTCTAGTCTAATTTTCGGCTTGTAGAAGGAACGATTGTCCATAGCAAAGACTTTATTGGTCATTTCTCCCTCATCAACAAGGGCCAGAGCTGTTGTCATCATCATCATGCTGGCATCCAAATTATCAATCATATGAATAATTTCTGCTTCCATCACACGAGGACGAACAGGACTACCATACTCAAGGAGGCCATGGTGACTGAGAATGACATGGCGAAGAAGTACAACCTCTTCTCTGGTGTCATCAATTCCAAGTTCCATTACTGCTTTGGTAATCTCACTATCAATCAGAGCGATATGACCGATAAGGTTTCCTCTTACTGTGTACTCTGTCTGGTCAGGACCTGTCAACTCAATAACCTTGGCTAGGTCGTGCAACATAATTCCCGCATAGAGCAAGCTCTTATTGAGCTGAGGATAAATATCTGCAATTGCTTCTGCCAAACGAACCATAGTGGCAGTATGATAAGCAAGACCTGTTTCAAAAGCATGATGGTTGGTCTTAGCAGCTGGATAGAGTAGAATTCCTTGTCATACTTGGTGTAGAGATTCCGAACAATTCGCTGCCAAATTGGATTTTCAATTTTAAAAATCATCTGCGCCATATACTCACGAATCTCTTTGGCATCTACTGGAGATTTAACCTTGAAGTCCGCTGGGTCATTTGGGTTCGCCAGGTTGTGGTAAGCGAAGGGTGATTTGATTAACCTGAGGCGTATTGTTGTACACTTCACGACGACCTTGCATATGGACTACTTTCCCTGCTGTAAAGGTTTCAACATTGTGGGGTTGAGCATCCCAGAGCTTCCCTTCGATTTCTCCACTATCATCTTGGAAGGTGAAGGCTAGGTAGTTTTTCCCAGCACGTGTCTGTCTCAGGTCAGCTGACTTGATCAGGTAAAAGCCTTCAAAAAGCTCATCTTTCTTCATGTGACTAATCTTCATATTCTTCCTCATCTTCTTGGAATTGGAGCAAATCAAGCGCAGGCTCACCTTCTGATAACTCAATGTGACGAAGCGTTCGCTCGATAGCTGTAGTACGACGGTTTAATAAATCATCAATATTGCCAGAGGCATGTTGGAGATGTTTTTGTGCCTTGACCAGAATACCTCCAAACTTGCCAAATTCTGTTTTGACACTAGCTAGGGTTTTACTGATATGGTCAGCACTCTTTTGGATATTAAGAGTCTTGAAGCCAACTGATAAGGAGTTAAGAAGAGCCGACAAGGTACTTGGCCCTGCAACGATAATTTGCTCCTCCCGTCTCAAATCATCAAAGAAAATCGGATTGCGAACGATTTCCGAATAGAGACCTTCTGTCGGAACAAACAAGACTCCAAAATTAGTTGTCCGAGGTGGCGCCAGGTACTTACTCTTGATATCCTTGGCAAAACGCTTGACGCTTGCTAGGAGAGACTTACGACAGCGCTCGATTTCATCCTTATCACCTGCTTCATAGGCTTCTTCCAGACGGTAATAATCCGCCAGTGGAAACTTAGAATCAATCGGTAGATAAACATATTCCTGGTCACCTTGCCCAGGCAACTTGATGGCGTACTCTACTCGTTCACTAGAGTTTTCAACCGTTGCAAATTCTCGTTCATACTGGGCAGGTGTCATGATGTCTTCAATGATCTGCCCCAGTTGTAATTCACCTAGAATTCCTCGCGTTTTAGTTCCAGAAAGAACTTTATTTAAGCGCACCGACATCTCGCGCAACCGTCTGCATTTCACCCAGACCTCGATTGACAGATTCCAGTTGTTTAGAAACCGTCTCGAAGGAGGCCTGCAAGCGTGTCTGCAAGGTCTTTTCTAGCTTTTCCTCGACCGTTTGGCGCATCTGTTCCAAGCGTTGCTCATTTGACTCCTGCAAGGCCTGTAGTCGTTGGTCAGTCTTATCTCTGGTTTGGAGAAGGTTTTCGTTCATCTCTTGGCGCACCTGGGTCAGAGCCCTGGTGCAACTCAATTCGCACCTCCTGCAAACGATCGCTGACAGCCACTTCCAAGTCTTTTTGATCCAGCTGGCTAGCTTGTCGAGCTTGTTCAAATCGATAATCTAGCTGGTCTGATAGGTTATCTGCCTGGTCTTCCAAACTCTTGGTCAGATATTTTTCCTGCTTGTCCTGCCTTTGCCAAATGAGAAAGAGGCCGGCTAGATTAGCAACTAATAAAACAACAAGTAAACTTTCCATCCTACCTCCTATCTTTGCTATGCAAGACGACCACATAGCCATCTGGGCAAGTCACTGACACTTCCCTATCTATATATTCGTTAGAAGCATAAACTTTCTTAAAGAAAAAATTCTCCTCTGTCAGTTCATACTTGGCACCGAGTATTGTCAAACGACTATCCCTCACAGGCATAAAAGCAAGGTAATCATAGTCTGAACGTGGTTCAAGCTGACTGGTTCCTTCTGGACAGTAACGAATCAAATTTTGCCCATCCTCAATCTCTATCTGACGCATATAGGACGTCAATTTAGGATTGCTGGGCAGAAAGACATTAGCTAACATATGGTCAATGCGACCACCTAGAGCACCAAAAATAGTAACCTGAGCTTGAGGACTTTTTTCAAAAATCGTTAAAAGCGCTAGTTCCAGATCCGTATCATCTTTTTCTGGCTGGGCTTGGACAAAGTGCTGGGCATTCGCCTGAATCAACTGACGTTCTTCTACAGTCACAGAATCAAAATCCCCAACTGCAAGAGCAAGAGGAAGTTTTTCCTCTAGTACCCAGAGCGAGCCTCGATCCACCCCGACATAGCAATCAAAAGCTGTTCGATAGTGACCACGGTCTCCACCAGCAAAAACTGCAACTTTAGTCCAGTTCTTTTCTGAGAGCTTGCACTCGTTCATTGACATCTCCCTTAAAAGACATAGGATCCTGCTACAAAAACTGTTGCACCAGCTTCTTTGGCTTGAGCAATAGTTTTATCATCAATCCCACCATCCACTTCGATCTCAAAATTCAAATCTTTTTCCTCACGAAGGGAAACCAATTCACGTATCTTATCCATGGTTTCAGGCAGAAATGCTTGCCCACCGAAGCCAGGATTCACCGTCATGACTAATACTTGGTCAACCAAATGAAGCACATGTTTAATCGCCTCAACAGGTGTTCCAGGGTTAATGACAACAGAAGGCTTCACTCCCAAAGAACGGATCTTTTGAAGAGCCCCATGGATATGAGGTGTTGCCTCGACATGGATGCTGATAATATCCGCTCCTGCACGCGCAAAATCCTCTAAATGATGTTCGGGATTTGATACCATCAAGTGGCAATCAAAGACCATCTTGCTGTGGGGACGAAGAGCCTCGACCACACCTGCACCAAAACTAATTTGAGGTACAAAGTGACCATCCATGATATCGATGTGGGCATATTCTGCCCCAGTTGCTTCTAGGCGTTTAATTTCACGTTCAAAGTTGGCATAATCCGCTGCCAGAATTGACGGAGCAATCTTGTATTGAGACATAGGTTTCTCCTTATTTTGGAATTTTTTTGCTGACTTTTTTATAGGTTTCTCTACGATTTTCAATCTCACTGAGGAATTGCAAATAGTTGTCAAAACGGAAGTTCGCAATGATGCCCTCTTCTACTGCTGGTTTGACCGCACACGACGGCTCATGAGTATGGGTACAAGTGCGGAACTTGCAGTCTCGACTGACACTAGCAATTTCTGGAAAGGCTAGATTAAGGTCTTCTGCTGTTGTTACTTCGTAATCCAGCGATGAAAAACCTGGTGTGTCTGCGATTTTTCCACCATTGAGATTGTAAAAACTAACCGCTCGAGTGGTGTGACGACCACGACCCAGACTGTCTGAGATTTCTCCCTGTTTCTAGATTGAGATCAGGTGCGATTTTATTGAGGAGGGTTGACTTTCCAACACCTGTCTGCCCCATGAAGACCGTAACTTTATCTGTCAACAAGGGCAAGAGTTCCTCTTTACTCGTCACAAAATCGTAACCAATAGCACGATAGGTTTTCTCGTAAAAATCCAGTTCTCCCCTATCCTCTAGCAAGTCCATTTTGGAAATATAGACGATAGGATGAATGTCCTTGTGCTCCTAAAAGAACCAAGAACCGATCCAACAAGTTGCTATTAAAGTCAGGTTCTTTAACAGACATAATAACCACAGCTTGGTCAATATTGACAATGGGTGGACGAACCAGACTATTTTTTCGTTCATGAATCTTGAGAATATAGCCTTCGGAATTTTCCTCCGCAGAAAAATCTACCCAATCTCCAACATAGGGCGTGTGACCTTTTTTACGAAAATTCCCACGCGCGCGTGTTTGATAAACCTGACCATCACTCTCCACATAGTAGAATCCGGCCAAAGCTTTAATGATTTGTCCCTGCATCCTAGAGTCCTTGTCCTTTAAGTGCATCTGCTAGACTGGCAAATTCTTCTAAGCCAAGAGCTTCACCACGTACAGATGGTGACAAGCCTGCTTGGTCCAAAGCCCTTAGTCAACTTATCCTTGACTTCCTCAGTCTTGCCAAAGTAACCTGTCAAGTTGTTCCACAAGGTCTTGCGACGATGGGTGAAACTAGCCTTGGAAACCTTAAAGAAGAAGTTCTCATCTTTTACTGCTACAGCCGGTTCTGGACGACGGACCATTTTCAAGATGGCTGAGTCAACATTCGGAGCTGGCACAAAGACTGTACGAGGTACAATAAAGGCAACCTTTGCTGTCATGTAATACTGAACGGCAATCGACAAGCTACCATAAGCCTTGGTATTTGGTTGAGCAGAGATACGATCTGCCACTTCTCTTTGCATCATGACCACAAACTCACTAAAAGGAATGCCCACTTTCGATCAAGTGCATGAGAATAGGGGTCGTGATGTAATAAGGCAAGTTTGCCACTACCTTGATGGGTAAGTCAGGATTTTTGAAATTCTGGATATGCTGCGCCAAGTCAACTTTGAGAATGTCCTCGTTAACTACGGTCACATTGTCAAAATCACGCAAGGTATCCGCTAGGATTGGTACCAAGCGGTGGTCAATCTCAAAGGCCATGACTTGAGCTGCACGCTCAGCCAAAAACTCCGTCAAGGCACCAATACCTGGCCCGATCTCAATGACATTGACCTGGTCATCAATCTCAGCCGTATCCACAATTTTTTGAAGGATATTGGTATCGGTCAAGAAATTTTGCCCGAAGGACTTTTTAAAGGTAAAACCGTGACGCTCCAGCACTGCCTTGGTCACGCTATAATCTGCAATTCTCATTTATTCTCTTTTCTATTTATTAGCTAAAAATAATATATAAAACCCACATAATTCCTAGTGCCAACAAAATCCAAAACACTAAAAGAACACGAGGCTTGTTTCCTTTTGAATCAGATCCAGTCATATCAAGCACTTTCTTATCTTCTTGGGGGTTCATTTTCTTCAGTTCATCCTGATAGGCAACCGAATCTAGAATATTGTCTTCTGGCAATAATTCTGAAGCATAATAATCAGGAAAGCCCATAGCAAGACCAATTAAGTTCTTTTCTGTCAAAGAAAAAAATCTAAATCTTTGGGTTGATTTTTCCCTGAATAGCTCGTATATTTTTTTAACAGTTTATCAGAAACAACAGACACTTGATCCATAAAAACAACATCTAAAAGATCAAATCCGAGCACATCACCATCTTTTACGTTTGCAAGAATATAACGAACAAAGGCATCATATAGTTGCACGGATTGCGGGGCATTTTCTTCTAAAAAAGATCGGTTTTTGAGGGCATTCTGCTGGAATTTTTCAATAGAAAGCAAGATATCTACATTCTGCTCTTGGTAAAATCTTTCTGCTTGCTCTTCATCTTCTTCCAGTTTTTCTGCTGTTTCCCAGAGAGCAATCGGAGCTTTTAAATCTTCTTCATCCCAAAACAATTGCCAAAAAAATAGGTATCGTGTAAATTCCCTCTGTTAGAATACGAGCTTCATCTTCGTTTTTTAAGTAAATATAACTTCTATTTGCCATATCATTTCCTTTCACAATCTTTGAAAAAGGTTAGTGGTTCAAGTAGGATGTAGATAAAACTATATAGTTTCCCAATGTAAAGAAACTCTCTAATCTTTAGCTCTGCCTTCTAGTTCCTCACTCAAGCTTTTGCATCTCTTTAAAAGCTGTTAGGCTAACATAGGCACCCGCTTCATAGTATTCCGTTGGATTAATGGCATAGTCAAAAACTTCAATCATGCCTCCTGCTTCTTCAATCATGCCATTCCATTTTTCATCAAAGACCATTCGCAGACGTTTCCAATCAGTAAATACTGGCACAGAATTTCGCCCATCTTTTCCTTCTTTGACTGGGAATGTTGAAACTAGAATCTTTTTTTCAAAAACGAAAGGAATTTCCTTCCTGACTATCGCCCTTAAATTCCGAAGCCGCATCTAGAGGAATTAGGAATTTAGCTTTTCGGCATAGCTTCTGAGAAAGAACTTTATAATAGAGCTTATAAATTACTTCTTCATCTTCTGTCGTCGGGCTATCCAATCTGTCCCCATCAACAGCATCCATCTTACTAGGTCAGGATTCATTACAGGAACTTGTATTTCTGGCAAATTAGAATAATCTGGTTTTTGAACCAAGGCAGGAGCGCTGATGCTGACTTCCTTAGAATTAAAGATTGCTCCCATGGCACCGTTTAAGTAAAAAGGCTGTCCCAAGGAAAATTTCTCAATCCCTTTTTTTATCTTCCGTATTTTCAATCAGTTTTACAACTGAGTTTGGTCGACTATCGATGGTTTCCTGAAATTGGCGATACCAAGATGGTGTCAAAAGCATGATCATGGGATCCGTACAGAGATACCCCTCTTCACCTCTATCATAGGTCGTTGAGAAAAGGTAAGGTTCGCCTGTTTTTTCCGAATAAACTGCATAAACCGAATCTGCTGCTAATAACTTGTCCTTGACGATTTCCGCTAGACGTTCCAACTTGCGAGTGTTGGATTGATAGCTTTCTTCACTTTCAGTTTCCTGATTTTGACGGCATTTCCATAAAAAGAGACGTAAAATCTCTACGCTATCATCAAGACTAGCTGCCAAATAGTCTTCATTTGTTAACTGACCCTCTTGGATGGCTACAAAAGCACGATAAAGAGCATCTGAATAGCTAGATAAATTTTTTTGCTCTTCATCAACACCTGAACTAAAGAGCACGCTTCCCTTTTTCAGTTTATCCAAAGAAGGAATCCTATCAACCACTAGATGCGCGAGAACTTCATCAGTAAGACTATCTGCATCTTTGTTTTGACTGCTGAGTTTTTTAACCTCTACAGTACCAAGAGCGTCCATTCCTTGGTCGGGATTGCAAAAACTGCAACTGATCTCCAACCTTGAGACTACCTTCTAAACTCCCAACAATCAATAATTGATTCGTTTCCTTCATCGAGAACAAATCTAGAACACCAATACATGCATTGTTTTTAGATTCTTCTGTTTCTTTCTGTGCTTCAGTGATTTCAGCTGCCTCTGCAGTTTCCGTCTTTTTTAAAAAATCAAAGATTCCCATAACTTTTCCTCATTATCTCCAAGCAAGACTAATCCCGTGGAGCACTTTTCTAATGCTTGCTATCAAGCCTGATTAAACCGTATATGATTACTTCTATTGTATCATATTCCCCCTACATTTTGGGACGGTTTCTCAATTCTCATATGATTTCATGGCATCTTCAACTTCAGCTAAACTGATGCCAAATAATTCCAAACGCTTGAGAAGTTGTTTCCCATTGGAATAACCAATACGAAGGCTTTCTCCTAGATATTCTCTGCGTTTTCGGCTATCTGCTCCAGCCAAAAATCCCAATCGAATCAAGTCACTACGGCTAATATCAAAGTCACTTTCTGCTTCAAACTGCTCTGTGACTTGTTCCAGCGCTGTTTTCAAGTCTTCGTAGCTGGCATGTTCGATTCCTAGAGAACGTCCCTTGGTCTTGGACTTAGGAACTGCCTCATCACGTTTGAGAAAAGCGTGTTGAACTGATCGGAACAGCTGTCATAATCATCCGACGAATGCGTTCCCCATTAAAGTCAGGATCTGTAAAGACAATCACCCCATGACGTTCATGTAGACGTTGGATTCGTTCAAGGTCCTGTTCATTGATAGCCGAACCACGAGTCTCATAGGTCTCCACATCAAAATAACGTTTAAGATTGGCCGTATCATCGCGTCCTTCAACTACGATGACTTGGGAAATTTTCTCTTTCATGATTTACTTTCCAATCCAAAGATTCGTTCTGCATTGGCACTTGTCGCAGCAGCTAATTCTTCTGTTGTCATGCCACGTAAGTCAGCAATAAAGTCCACTACATAGCGCGTGTAAGCTGTCTTGTTTTCGCGACCACGCTTGGGAACGGGTGCCAAGTAAGGCGCATCTGTCTCTACCAAAATCTTATCCAAAGGTAACTCTTTGGCTGCTTCCTGAATGTCTGTCGCTTTTTTAAAAGTCACCACTCCCAGAAAAGGAAATGGTCATACCTAACTCCACAAACTTTTCAGCCCATTCCAGAGAACCTGAGAAGGAGTGCATGATGCCACCACGGGGACCAACTCCCTCACTCTTTGATAATCTCATAGGTATCTTCTAGCGCATCACGGGTATGAACCACAAAAGGCAAGTCCAGTTCCTTAGATAGCTGAATCTGACGGCGGAAAACTTGTTCCTGCACTTCTTTAGGGGCTGTCATCCAGTGATAGTCCAAACCAATCTCACCCAGGGCAACAACTTTAGGATGTTTTAGTTTTTCCAGCAAGTAATTCTCAACTTCCCTTGTATAGGTCTCCTGCTTCTGTTGGATGCCAACCAATCGTCGCATAGAGTTGGTCATATTCTGTCCACCAATTCAAGAGCACGCTCAATAGTCGGTTTGTCAAAACCAACAATATTCATCCGAGTTACACCCATTTCAGCCGCTAAGGCTAGTTTCTTCTGCTTCTCGTCCCGAAAAAAATTCTTCCACATTTCAAGTGGGTATGCGTATCAAAAAAATCATGTATATTCCCTCGTTTTTTCTACCTTCTATTATACCAAAAAAACTAGTCTCATTCTTATAGGAAAAAATATTTTGAAATCAATCATTTTTTCTTGACGGCTTTTTTTCATAGCAGTATAATAACTCTTGTTGAAATTTTCAGAAAAGGAAAGAAAATGTTTACGAAATTAAAATATACCTTTATTGGTCGTCCCCTTAAGTCCTTGACTGAAGGCGAGGGAGGACTACTTGGAAAAACACAGGCACTTGCAATGCTCTCAAGCGATGCCCTTTCATCTATCGCCTATGGACCTGAGCAGGTCGTCCTTGTCTTGGCTAGCCTATCTCCACTTGCTATTTGGTGGAGTCTCCCTATCGGCATATTTTTGTCCTCTTGCTACTAGCTAGTCTAACCATTTCTTACCGGCAAATCATTCACGCCTACCCTCAAGGTGGGGGTGCCTATATGGTAACACGAGAAAATCTATCTCCTGAGCTCGGTTTGATTGCTGGAGGAAGCCTGCTTGTTGACTACATGCTAACAGTTGCCGTATCCGTGGCTGCAGGTGCTGATGCGATCACAGCAGCACTTCCTGCCCTCCATCCCTACAACCTCCACATCTCCATTTTTTTGGTCTGTTTACTCATGCTTTTGAATCTGCGAGGCTTGAGGGAATCTGCTAGTTCTCTGATGATCCCTGTCTATCTCTTTATCTTTAGTACGGTCTTCCTCTTATTGTTTGGTATTTTCCAACTATTGACAGGTTCTCTCAGCTATCATGCAACTTCTGCAATTGGTCAAACTGTCCCAAGTCTCTCAATTGTCCTGATTTTAAGAGCCTTTACCAGCGGTTCAGCTTCATTAACCGGGGTTGAAGCCATCTCAAATGCTGTTCCATTTTTCAAGACCCCTAAAGAAAAGAACGCAGCTCAAACACTGACTATCATGTCTCTGATTCTTGGATTTCTATTTGCAGGAATTACCTTCCTAAACTACTGGATGGGGATTGCACCTCAACACGGAGAAACAATCCTTTCACAGATGGCTAAAGGAATTTTAGGGGATTCAGCTCTCGGTCAGGTTGTTTATTATCTCTTCCAATTTTCAACAGCTCTCATCCTAGCCGTTGCTGCAAATACTGGTTTTTCTGCCTTTCCGATGCTGGCCTACAACATGGCCAAGAACAAGTACATGCCCCATCTCTTTATGGAGAAGGGAGATCGCCTAGGTTACTCAAACGGTATCTTAACACTAGCCTTTGGCGCTATGATTCTTCTGCTCATTTTTAACGGAAATACAGAACGCTTGATTCCTCTCTATACTATCGGAGTTTTCGTTCCTTTTGCACCTTTCTCAAACAGGGATGATTCGCCACTGGAAAAAAGAAAAAGGCTCTCATTTCTTAAAATCTGCCTTTGCAAATATCCTCGGCGCCATCATTTGTTATGCTATCGTTCTTATCTTACTCTTCTTCAGACTTGGAGATATCTGGCCCTTCTTCCCTATTATCCTGGTCCTAACCTTCCTCTTCTTGTCCATCCACAGTCATTACCAAAAAGTGGCCAAACAACTTCGACTTTATGAAGGAATTCAAAAGAAAACCTACGATGGCAATGTCGTCCTTGTCTTAGTAGGAAATGTTACTCGAGTCAGCGTTGGAGCGATTAACTATGCTCAAAGTATTGGAGATGAGGTTTTGGCCATGCACATTTCCACCAAAGGAAACGGAGGAAAAAGACCAAGAAATCCTCCAAGAATTTGCTGACTACTTTCCCAAATATTACCTCTAAAAACATTAATACTAGCTATCGCGATATCATCACACCTACAGTTCGCTATGTTCGAAAAATCTCTCAAGAAGCCAAGAAAAAGAACTACACAGTTACAGTTCTAGTACCCCAATTTATCCCTAACAAACCTTGGCAAAATATCCTCCACAATCAAATGAGCCTCAAATTGAAATACGCTCTCAGATGGCACGAAGATGTCGTCGTTGCCAGCTATTCATATCATTTGAAAGAATAAAGAAAAGGCATTACCAGAACCAACAAGCTACTGGTAATGCCTTTTTTCTGAATCTAGTCCCTAAAATTAGCCTTATACTCAATGAAAATCAAAGAGGAAACTAGGAAACTAGCCGCAGGCTGCTCAAAGCACTGCTTTGAGGTTGTAGATGAAACTGACGAAGTCAGCTCAAAACATGGTTTTGAGGTTGTAGATAAGATTGACGAAGTCAGTTACCTATACCTACGGCAAGGCGACGTTGACGCAGTTTGAAGAGATTTTCGAAGAGTATTAAAATTTTATTGATAACCTTCTTCTATCGAACGTGGTTAGCCAAATCTTCTTGGGCTTTTTTTATTAGACTCCGCTTTTTCTTTTTGCCATTTTTCATAAAGTTCTTGATACTGTTTAGCAGTCACTGGTTCCTTTTGCAATTCAACATATTTGTAGTTGTCCGCATCTCCCTTGTGTCCTACAAATGAGAAGGCCCCTGTAAACGGTACAGTCTTGCGGAAGATAGGATTTGCTCCTCCACTTTGAACTGGTAGGAAGAGAGCACTATCTGTCAACCAAGCTTGAACTTCGGCAAATTTTTCATAACGTGTTTGCGTATTTTCATTCTCACTATCTGCCGCATCCAACAATTTCTTGTAGGTAGCTAGACCGAGTTTTTTTCCTTGATATCATTGTCTTTCCTGGAGTCAAGCCAAGATTTTTTTCAACTGAGAACCTGAGTCTGGATCCAAAAAGGTCAAGATAGGTCTTTCGGATCTGAGAAATCTCCACTCCAACCTGAGATATCGATGTCATAATCCTTTTGATCGGCGGTATCCGCAAAGAAGGTAGCATTGTCTTTCTCATCTGGTGACAATTGAATGATATCAATAACCACATTATCTGAACCAAGCGTTGCTTCAACGGTCTGCTTGAAGGAGCTTGCCTGCTGAACATCCAACTTAGCAGTTTGGTCTACCAACATATCCAAGTGGATAGGGAAGGTCACCCCTTCTGCCTGCAAACTTTCTTTAGCCTTGGCAAATTCAGCCTTAGCTTTTCAGGGTCCAAGAAAGCAGCTTGAGCATCGTTCAGATTGATATTAGACCACTCTGTACCATAGTTGACCATCTTTTCATTGACAGCATCTCCAAAGTTTTTGCCACCGATTTGAACAAAGTTACTTGGTGTGACTGTGTTTCGAAGGATTCGGTCAGCTCCATCTTCTCCATTTGTCTGGGCAGCATAGGCATGACGGTCAAAGGCAAAGTTAATAGCCTGACGGAAGTCTTTGTTTTGCATTGCTAGACGAGAATCCGTCTTTTCTTTGTCCGTCTGTTTCATGGTTTGCTTGTAGCTTTGACGATTGACATTGAAAAGGTAGTAGAAGGTTATAGCATTTTGAGGGGTATAGGTAATCTTATCTTCATTCCCTTTTTTCAACTGATCAAACACAGAGCTTGTTGGGAAGATACGCCCGTCTGTATAGTTGCCTTCCAAGAATCCTCTAGCCAAACTATCTTGGTCTGAGCCATCATAGAAGGAAAGTTTTACTTTCTCAATCTTCACATTGTCCTTGTCCCAATAATTAGGATTCTTTTCAAACTCAATCAAAGATTTTGATGTGAATGATTTGAATAAGTAAGGTCCATTTGACAGGATACTAGATGGAGTTACACTTCCAAATTCGTCCCCCTTAGATTTCAAAAAGGCTTCATTGACTGGACTCAAAATTCCACCTGTTGTCTTAGAATTCCAATAGGACTCCGGCTTGTTTAAGGTATATTGGAGAGTATAGTCATCGACTGCCTTGATACCAACAGTCTCAAAGTCTGATGATTGCCCCTCAACATAGTCCGCCAAACCTTTGATAGAGTCTTGCACCAAGTACAAGTTTTCTGCTTTTTTATCCGCCGCATACCTTAGGCCTGTCACAAAGTCATGAGCTGTTACCTCTGTATATTCTTCCCCTTCAGAGGTATACCACTTGACACCTTGACGGATTTTATAGGTATAGGTCAAGCCATCTTTTGATACTGTCCATGATTCAGCCATGGAAGGAACCAGATTGCCATACTTATCATTTTCCAACAAACCATCAATCAAGTTTGTCGTAATGCTAGACGTCGAGCCACGTGTCGAAGTAATGTAGTCTAATGTATCTGGATTGCTAGCAAATACATAAGAGTAGGTTTTATCAGATGCATTTGACTGTGTCGAGCTACAAGCTACCATCAAGAGCTAGCACTCAAAACTCCAGCCCCTAGTAAGAGAGCTTTTTGATTTTTTTCATAAATATTCTCCATTTTATATTATATGAAATATTATACACTATTTCAGAAAAAATAGAAAGTAAATGCAGGCCATCATTTAGGGCAAAACAAAAGCCAGTAGACTCGAGTTCCTACTGACTTCATTGTTGAATTCGTTTGGATTATGCAGCCAAAACTTTGCGTCCTTTACGACGACGAGCTGCCAATACGCGACGACCGTTTTTAGTTGACATACGGTTACGGAATCCGTGTTTACGCGCACGACGTAGTTTACTTGGTTGATAAGTACGTTTCACGATGAATACCTCCTCATAGATTTTGTATTCGTTTAGCCGGCTATAAAGTGATCAGTTACTAAACATACTTTACTATTCTATCTGATTCTTTTGCATTTGTCAATAGCTCTGACAAATGTTTCCAGCTTTTTTGCTGAGGGGATAATTTGAAAATCCTTCCAATTTACTTTCGAAATCTATAAAATATCTAATGTACTAGTAATTTACCCAATTGGTACACTCAAAAGTTCCAAGTTTTTTCCTCTTGAACCCTTCCGCCTGCCTATTAAATGTAAAAGGTGCTTTCTATATTTTCCTTCTGTCACTTCTTGCATTTAAAAAGCAACAACACCGTAGGATGACGATTCTACCGTATTTTAATTGGCAATAAACAAGATATTTAGCAATAATCCTTTCTAGTTATCATCGATTAAATCTCTTTTTAAAAAAACTAATATGTGTAGTTATCTAAAAACCTCTATCTATTTTTCTTAAACAACACAAAAACACTCTAGACAATATGACTAGAGCGTTTTTCATATATCCGAACATCTAATTTATTTCACAAAAATGTAGTCAAAAATGTAGTCATTCGGTTGATTTTTTTATTGCAATACATTGAAATTTGAAATTTCAAGAATCGCGTTAAATCAAGGTTTTTTTCGTTTCTACTGAAACGTAATATCCCACTATTTAACCTCTGTAAACACAACGTGTTTGCGAAGTTTTAGTGAGTATTTCTTCAATTGAAGACGGTCTGGAGTGTTACGTTTGTTTTTTAGAAGTAAGGTACAAGCGTTCACCAGATTCTTTGTGTTCAAGTGTAATATTTACGCGCATGGTATCTCCTTCTATTATTCAGCTGATGCAGCTTTAGCGATCTTACGTCCTTTGTAGTATCCTTTTAAGTGATACACGGTGAGAACGTGAGTAATCTCCAGTAGTTTCGTCAAAGTTTACAGATGGAGCTGTTACTTTGTAGTGTGTACGACGTTTGTTTTTCTTCGCTTTTTGAAGTGCGACGTGCAGGTACTGCCATTTTGTTTTTCTCCTTTTTAAGATATAATTCAGTTAGGTTTGATTTTCATCAACTTTAATAGTATATCAAAACTTTTTTTGTAAAGTAAAGTTACTTGACAAAAAGATTAAAAAAATTTTCCTATCCAAGGTTCTGGATAGGAAAATAGATTAAATTTCAATCTCGAATGGTTCATCAATGGTCTCTGAGACGTATTTCCCGTCTTTTTTCCGTTGTTTGACGCATTCGGTGAGAAGATATTCGATTTGCCCATTGACTGATCGGAAGTCATCTTCTGCCCATGATGCGAGTGCAGCATATAACTTATTCGAGAGTCGAAGGAGTTTGCTTTTTAGCTTCTGCCATTTCTAATAAAGGCTTCCTGTATTGACAATTGGTTGTGCATCATGATTGCCACAGAGTACGACAAGGAGATTTGAAACCATGGCAGCTTTTCGTTCTTCGTCAAGCTCTACCAATTCCCCTTCATTGAGCCGTTCTAGTGCCATTTCAACCATTCCTACAGCACCATCTACAATCATCTTACGTGCATCAATAATGGCAGATGCTTGTTGGCGTTGAAGCATGACAGCTGCAATTTCCGGTGCATAAGCTAGGTAAGTAATACGTGCTTCAAGGATTTCCAAACCAGCGTCCTCTACACGACTTTGAATTTCCTCACGAATGCGACTAGCTACAATCTCACTAGAACCACGGAGGCTTCCTTCATCGGCTTGCCCATCACCTGTAGTATCCACATTCGGAGACACATCATAAGGATAGATGCGGACAATATTACGAAGGGCGCTATCACACTGCAATGAGAGATATTCTTTATAGTTATCTACGTTAAAGACTGCTTTGGCTGTATCAACAACTCTCCAAGTTACCGCGATTCCGATTTCAACAGGATTACCTAAGCAATCGTTAATCTTTTGACGAGAATTACTCAAGGTCATAACTTTGAGAGAAATCTGTTTCTTGCCAATTTCAAGATTTACATCATTGCCATTTGATGATTTCATCCCTGAAAAAGGGAGATTTTCGTGCTAACGTCACCACTTTGTCCGAGTCGAGTGTGGTTTGCAGGATTGACCGCTATGCTGAAGGATTGACAAAGTAAAAACCAGGTTCTTTGATGGTCCCAGTATAGTTACCAAAGAGGGTCAAAACCAGTGCTTCCTGAGGTTTGACAACTTTTAAACCAGCATGAGCTAGTGCTGAAATTAAGATTAATAAAAGCCCGATAATAATTCCAAAAATATTTTCCGAACCAGCACCCATTATAAATATAAGGAAACCAAGTACGAGTGCCAACTCAATGAGCACCAATGCTACTACACCATTTGGTTTTGAATTGATTAGTTTTTCAGTCATCAGAATGACCTCCTGTGTTTGATATCTAAATGATATCACTTTAATTTTAAATGTCAACAAAAATATGCAATCTTTTTTAAGAAGATTTCAATGGTTTGAATTGTCTGAAAATTCAAGAATTTTCTTCTGTTCATTGTTTTTAAAATGTGCTATAATGGTAAGAACTGAAATGGGAGGGAACTTAATGACAGAATTAGATAAACGTCACCGCAGTAGCATTTATGACAGCATGGTTAAATCACCAAACCGTGCCATGCTTCGTGCGACTGGTATGACAGATAAGGACTTTGAAACACCAATTGTGGGAGTCATTTCGACTTGGGCAGAAAATACACCATGTAATATCCACTTGCATGACTTCGGTAAGCTTGCAAAAGAAGGTGTCAAATCTGCTGGTGCTTGGCCGGTTCAATTTGGAACCATTACGGTAGCAGACGGGATTGCCATGGGAACGCCTGGTATGCGCTTCTCTCTAACGTCACGTGATATCATTGCGGATTCTATCGAAGCTGCTATGGGTGGTCACAACGTGGATGCCTTTGTGGCTATCGGTGGCTGTGACAAGAACATGCCTGGTTCCATGATTGCCATTGCCAATATGAATATCCCAGCTATTTTCGCTTACGGTGGTACTATCGCCCCTGGAAAACTGGATGGCAAAGACATCGACTTGGTTTCTGTATTTGAAGGAATCGGTAAATGGAACCACGGTGATATGACAGCGGAAGACGTGAAACGTCTCGAATGTAATGCTTGCCCTGGGCCTGGTGGTTGTGGTGGTATGTATACTGCCAATACTATGGCGACTGCTATCGAAGTTTTGGGGATGAGCTTGCCAGGTTCTTCTTCTCACCCAGCAGAATCTGCTGATAAGAAAGAAGACATAGAAGCAGCTGGACGTGCTGTTGTTAAGATGCTGGAGCTCGGTCTCAAACCGTCTGATATCTTGACTCGTGAAGCCTTTGAAGATGCCATTACAGTGACAATGGCTCTCGGTGGTTCTACAAATGCCACTCTTCACTTGCTTGCTATTGCCCACGCAGCTAACGTTGACTTGTCACTTGAGGACTTCAATACAATCCAAGAACGTGTACCTCACTTAGCTGACTTGAAACCTTCTGGTCAGTATGTCTTCCAAGACCTTTACGAAGTTGGTGGTGTGCCTGCGGTTATGAAGTACTTGCTAGCAAATGGATTCCTTCACGGAGACCGTATCACATGTACTGGTAAGACTGTCGCTGAAAACTTAGCTGACTTTGCAGACCTCACACCAGGTCAAAAAGTCATCATGCCACTTGAAAATCCAAAACGTGCAGACGGTCCGCTTATTATCTTGAACGGTAATCTTGCTCCTGACGGTGCAGTTGCCAAGGTGTCAGGTGTTAAGGTTCGTCGTCACGTTGGTCCAGCTAAGGTCTTTGACTCAGAAGAAGATGCTATCCAAGCTGTCTTGTCAGATGAAATCGTTGATGGCGATGTTGTCGTTGTTCGTTTCGTTGGACCTAAGGGTGGTCCTGGTATGCCTGAGATGCTATCACTTTCATCAATGATCGTTGGTAAGGGACAAGGAGACAAGGTTGCCCTCTTGACAGACGGACGCTTCTCTGGTGGTACTTATGGATTGGTTGTTGGACATATCGCTCCTGAAGCTCAGGATGGTGGACCAATTGCCTATCTCCGTACAGGCGATATCGTCACTGTCGACCAAGATACAAAAGAAATTTCCATGGCCGTTTCCGATGAAGAACTTGAAAAACGCAAGGCAGAAACAACCTTGCCACCACTCTATAGCCGTGGTGTCCTTGGTAAGTATGCCCACACCGTATCTTCTGCATCACGTGGTGCCGTTACAGACTTCTGGAATATGGAACAATCTGGTAAAAAATAATTAGAAAAATAAGCAGTAACTAAAAGCAGTAACTAAAAGCAGTAACTAAAAGCAGTAACTAAAAGCAGTAACTAAAGGACTGCTTTTTCTAATCCTTTGTCTTATCTCGTGAAATGTGTAAGATAATTGCTCTAACTATGATTATAAAGGAGAAACAATGTTTTTCACAAAAATACAGGAATTATGCACTACGTAGATGATGTAGCAATGGAGAGAGACTTTTGGTCTGCCATTGATTTGAAGTTTTTAATCAATCAGAAATAATGGGATTTGAAACTTTTGAGATGAAACCTCACACTGACAGTACGCTGACTTTTCACTGTCTACGCCAAAGACTTTATTCGTCAGGTATCGCCAGAAGTAATCGATATGAAAGCCAAGCCTACTCTTTGAGTCAGCAGACCTTCACGCCCTTCACGAGCGCCTAGCTGCAGTGACTGATACCACTAGTCCGATCAATACTCAACCTTTCCCTAACTTTAACTTTGCAAATTCAAGTGGACACTATTTCGCAGTTAGAGGAATCTAATAACAAAACAGCTCTCTGTTTATTAGCAGAGAGCTCTTGTATTTTAGCGTGGTGGTAGACCAAGCGCTATGCGACCATAGCGACTGATTCGTGTAATCTTCCAGGCAGGCGACCAGGTAACTTCAACCCTGACATCTTCAATCCCTTCAATCTGTTTTCAAGCCTGCCACGATTTCGATGGGTAAACTTTCTGCACAGTCACAGGCAGTATCGGTGAAGGTCATGACAATTGTACAAAGACCAGCCTCGTCCAAATGAATCTCGTAAATCAAGCCAAGATTATAGACATCTAGTTCCACATCTGTATCGTAAACTTTTTCTAGCTTGTCAATGATTTGATCCCCTAATGCTAAAGCACGATCATTGATTTTGATATCTTCTCTCATTGCATTCCCTCCATTTGTAAACTGCACCTATTTTCTCATAATTCTGACAATTTGGCAAATCTTTCCCAATCAAGACGTGTTTCTCCATAAAAACTACAGACTAGAAATCAGTCATAGTTTGGACCAAACTGCTCAAAAACCTAGCAACCTAGAGCAAGAGGATATTGGCATAGGTTAAAGAGATAAACTTAGAGAATGATTGAGCTTCTAAGAAATACTTTCTAAAAAGAAAAAGTAGAGAACAGTCATCTCTACTTTTTAAATATTATTTTGACTTCACAGGCTTATCTGCCAAGGCCTTGATAGCTGATGCTATCGTTTCTGCGTAGAGCTTAGCACCCTCTTCTAGTTTGGTATTATCATTTCCAAAGTGAACCTGGTCCGTTCCTTTCCAGATGTCTGGATGATCTTTAGACACCTGATTCCAGTCTGCAACCTCAATGTAAGGATACTTTTGAGCTACTTCACGCACATAACTAGCATACTGTTCTACATAAGGCTGAGTTGCTTGAGTTTTGTCCCCTTCATAAGGTGTCACAAGTACAAGCTGATGGCCCTTAGGTAGATTTGTTATCAAAGAATCAATATCAGCCTTATAATCCTCAGGGTTATTCACTCCAGTAGCAATAACGACTATTTTGGGGAGGACTTTATTCTGACTGTGGTTGAGCATAATAGCATTGGCTTGCTTGGTATTTCTGCTTACTTGACCATCTGTCTGAGCGTCTGGTAGAACCTCTTTTAGTCCAGGTGTTGCACGCAAGGTTACAGAATCTCCGATGATGGATACACCATCGGCAATATTGTAGCGACTTGCTTCTGCTTGATCCGCCATGGTTTTTGTACGGGTAATATTGGTTTGAGCTTGATTGAGGCCATTTACCATCAAATCCGTTTCAAAAGCACCGACTTGGGGAGCTATGAGCATCACAATCAGTGTCAGCAAGCTAAGAAAACCGACGCTCCCCGTAAAAATTGGTTGAATATGCGGAATTTCTTTTACCTTTTGCAATAAGCTAGTGTTCTTCCCTGCAATGAAAGGTTCAATTACATAGAAGGAAAGGCTTGCAAAGAGATAAGAAAAGATAGTGGTGAGAATCACTGCCGGTAGATTGCTCATCAACTGAGAGAAAATGATATAAAACGGCCAGTGGAAAAGATAAACAGCATAGCTGGTATCAGCTAAGAAGCTAATTACCTTTGGCTCTTCAATCGTCGGAGTTTTCTCATGCAAAAGTCGTGCTGCAACGATCATCAAAAGAGCAGCTAAACTTGCCAACAAGAAGCCAAGCAAGTAGGCAAAGAGATAATTGAATTTCACGAAGAAGGTCAATAAGAGTAAAACTCCGAGACCAGCTGAAAAAACTAACAAGGTCTGTTTCAAGTCCAAGGTTTGATTCAAACGTTTGAGAAGAGGTGTCGTATGACGGACCCCTATCAAAGGTAGCTAGGACACTACCTAGGAAGAACGGATAAACATGAGTTAAACTTGAAAAGTAGAGCGTCGAGTAGGAAGAAACGATAAAGCTACCGATAAACATTGAAAGAAAAACCGATGATAAAGACAGCTGATGATAGAAGAAAGACTAGCCCTCTTAATTGTCCAGATGATTTTTACCCGCTTGGACAAGAACCAAACTGCCAAGCCCCACAAGATATAGTAATGAACTTCAACCGCTAAACTCCAGTTATGAACAAAGAGATGGGGGATGAACTGAGATTCATAACTTCCTCCTGTTAACATTTCATAGAAGTTAGTCATAAAACCAAGGACACCAGCAATCTGACCACCAATCCCGGCTATATAATCTTGGCGAACCAAGAAAGTAAAGGGCATAACGACGAGGATCATCAAGACGACTGGAGGGAAAATCCGATAAAAACGTCTCCTGAAAAATCCTAGAATATCAATCTTACCTTTTTGTCCAAATTCTTCTAACAGGAGTGACGTAATTAGAAAACCTGAAAAGGTGAAGAAGACGTCAACCCCAAAGAAACCTCCTGGAAAAACCGTCTGAAAAAAATGGTACAAGAGTACCAAGAGTAAGCCTGTAATCCTAATCAAGGAAAACCATTTTATACGCATACGAGTTTATTCTCCGTTCATTAGAGTAGTAAAAAAACCATCTAATGTTCATTCCATATTACCTTTATTTTTATCAAAAAAAGAAGAAAAATCCTAAGAAAACTTAGGATTCGAGCTTTGGATTGATAATCTTAGAAATTACGACCTGATTTATTGTAGCCATATTTTTTTCAACAAAATGCTCACGGAATTCCAAGAGATTGTCATCCATAATTGCTTGACGAACCTGCTTCATAAGGTTGAGCAAGAAGTAAAGGTTATGGTAACTGGTCAAGCGGATACCAAAGGTTTCATCGGCCTTGAGCAAGTGACGAAGATAAGCACGTGTATAGTTCTTACATGTGTAGCAATCGCACTCAGGATCAAGTGGTGTAAAGTCCTCAGCGAACTGGGCATTCTTGACAACCAAACGTCCTTGGCTAGTCATACAAGTACCGTTACGAGCGATACGAGTCGGCAAGACACAGTCAAACATATCGACCCCACGAATAACCCCATCAATCAAGCTATCTGGCGCTCCCACTCCCATCAAGTAGCGAGGTTTATTCTCAGGAAGGAGTTGAGTGGTGAAGTCCAAAACTGCGTTCATCTCTTCGTGAGTTTCTCCAACTGCTAGTCCACCGATAGAGTAGCCTGGGAAGTCCATGCTGACAAGATCCTGAGCTGACTGACGACGAAGATCTTCAAATCCTGCCCCTTGCACAATCCCAAATAAACCTTGGTCATGCGGACGACGGTGAGCATTTAACCCACGCTCAGCCCAACGGCTGGTACGTTCGATTGACTTTTTTACATAATCATAGGGTTGGTAGAACTGAGGACATTCATCAAAAGACATCATGATGTCTGAGCCTAGATTATTCTGGATAGAAATAGCCTTTTCAGGTGATAGGAACATTTTAGAACCATTGAGGTGGTTCTTGAAGGTCACACCTTCTTCTGTAATATTACGGCTGTCCGCTAGGGAATACACTTGGAAACCACCGCTATCCGTCAAGATAGGTTGGTCCCAGTTCATGAACTTATGAAGCCCACCTGCCCGAGCAATCAACTCATCTCCAGGACGTAGCCACAAGTGATAAGTATTAGATAGGATAATTCCTGACCCCATCTCTTTCAACTCTTCTGGTGATTGGGTTTTGACCGTTGCTTGAGTCCCAACTGGCATAAACATAGGAGTTGGGAAGGTTCCGTGTGGCGTGATAATCTCACCCAGACGAGCTCCCGTGTGTTTTTCTTTTTTAATCAAACGATATTTGATTGGTGAATCTGACATTTTTTACCTCCGAAGCTGGGAAAGACAGTCCCAGTTCTTACTTTGTGCCCAAGGGCATACTGTATGATTTTATCAAAAAGCCGGAACTGTCACGAACTATGGTATAAGTGACAAATGTTTTTCCGATGCTTTCTGTTGCTTATCAATAGTTGAGTTTTTGCTTATTTTTATTTAAAATCATTTCTGTTGATTTTCGTCATTTTTAAATCGTATTCATCTTCGTATTCATTTTTCATACTCACCTTTGCCCGTATAGTTGAGAAGGCTGCAATTTAGTTCTAATAGTTTACAAAAGAATCAGTGAGTAATGTCACTGTTTTTATTTTTTTGACAAAATTACTATTCCTCCGAAAAAGATGATTTTATGGATTTGAAATGTGTTTATTAGATTTACATTTCTTGGATTTTTAAATCCAACATTTTCAGAGAAACAAAAACCGCAAGCTATTGCCTGCGGTTAGTGTAATCTAATTTGAAAGTCCTTTCCTTCTATTTTTATTTTGTGGTAACAATTAAACCATCGGGGAGGACAGTAAGCACTGGTTTGTCTGAACGACTGCCATCCTCGTTGACGTAGTACCAGCCACCTTCAACTTGGACAAGCTCTTTTGAAGACATTGCACCATTCTCTTCTTTGAGATGGTATAGTTTGTCTTTGTACTGAGACCCAACCAGTGACCATCGATCCTGAAGTATCAAGATAGTACCATTTGCCATTCACAAACACCCAACCAATGGCCATGGCGCCGTTTTCTTTGAGATAATACCATTTACCATCATCCTTCAACCAGCGAGAAGCTATTAAATAACCTCTCTCGTCGAAGTAGTACCAGGTACCATCGATCTTTTCCCATTCTTCTTTTGGATAAGAGCCGTCAGGGTATTCATACCACCATCCAGTATCGTTTCTTTTCCATTTTGGCTTAGCATCTTCATCATCTAGTAAAAACAATGTTTTTTTGTCGTACGGATTTGAAGAGTATTGCCACCAGCGGATACCATCCATTGATGGAAAATATTCAAAGTTAGCTGTACCATCATTCAAACCATAGCCTGCAATCCAAAGGCTGTTTGGGAATTTCGCAAGAATCTGCTCATAATAAATATTATTGAGCGTGAATGGCTTGTAGCTATAATAGATTGGCTCATAGCCATTTTCTTTGAGAATTTCCATAAAGCGAATACAAGCATCTGTATTTGCTTGTTTATCTCCGCTAGCGTGATCTTCGTAGTCAAGGCACGAGTATTTTACTTTTTAGGGGCACATTATCAAGGAAGTAGCGTGCCTCTCGCTCAGCTTCTTCAATGTCACCACCAAACCAAGCAAAATGATAGAAGCCAATCGGATTGGATTGCTCCACTTGAGCGGACAGGCAAGGGTTGATATAGCTTGTACTTTCAGAAATTTTTATAATGGTATTCTGTGTACCCATGTCAGCCAAAATACCTGTAATATCGTATCCATTGTGGCTAGATACGTCGATGAATAAGTCGTTTTTCTTCATTGTTTTCTCCTAATCTTCGCTTGGTTCGTAATATTCTAGCGCACGTTTGCTGTCTGAAATCCCTGCTGTTGTTGGGTCGTTAACAACACCAATCAATACAAGGATGTAAACGAATGTGTTCACACCGTCTTGGATATTTTTGGGAATTTCAAGACCGAATTGTTGAGCCATCAAAAAGATTGCCCCCAAAAGGGCAATAAGTGTTGCTTTATTTTGCAAACGCAATTTCCAGTTAATCATGTGTTATTCTCCTTTGTTTTTGTCGTCATCTTTTTCAAGTAATCGCTGAAACGCTTTTAAAATCGGCTGAAAAAGAGTGACATTTCCTTTTAGTTTCCGGTAATTTTCAATGAGGGATTGAAAAGTAAATGCAATGTACCCGAGATAAATCGAGTACAAGAATGCGAAGCCTGTCTTCTCAGGAAGTAGAACAGACATTGGGATAAGGATCATTAACAAGAGGACTCCTAAAATCTTACGAAGGAGCCCATTGATGCCGATTTTACTCTTATACTCGATGTCAGGGTTTGTGATAGCAGCAATTGTCCCTGTAACAAAATCAATGATTTCCATCGAGACAATCAAAGCTAGAGCGTACAAGACCAGTCCGTCCTCAGTCTGGACGACACTTCTTAAAAATTGAAAAATTCGATTTGCATATATCCTCCTAATCGATCTAGTGGCATGACCACAGTAAGCACACCTTGCTGCAGCATGTCAGAGAGTGCTTGGTCTTTGTATGTGAACCCCTCGTTTGCTCTCATTTGAAACATAAAGATAGTTTGCGTGCCTTTTGGCCATTTGGCATTGGTTTCAAATGGATAAGGCATGGCAATGATGTCTCCATTTGAGTAGCGTGTACCTTTAACAAGAGGCTTGATGAAATTAGCAACCTTGCTATAAGCAAATGTAGGCATTCCTCCATTTTTGAGAGATGCCTAAGGCAACCAGGACCTCAGTGATAGCTGAAACTGTGTCCAGATTTTTCCTTATTCTCAGTGGTAGCTTGCTCCACCTTGGCTGCCATTTCCTTGTTTTGTTGCAACTGAGCTTCTACCTGGTTAAATTTCTCCTTCTCAGCACGCTGTGGGAAATTCTCTTGATAGAGAGCCTCTAGGGCGAGTTCAAATAGCTCTGTATTTGATAGACTGATTTTATCAGCTGGTAGCAAGATTGGCACAATAGCACCATCTGAGTTGACAAGCGTGACCTTAGTGGCTGTTACTGCACCACTTCCGTCGTACTCTAATGATTTTTTGACCGTATTCTAGTTTCATATTTCCTCCCTTTTGATTTAATTATCTAAAAATTATTGGGACTTTTTACGATGTTTCAGATTTTTAAATGAAACATTATCAAAGTTAAGCCAGTTTGAGTCTACGTTACCTTTTACAACTATATTGCCATTTCCGTAGATACCTAAAACAGCTACATTATAGTTGTTATTGATCGTTGAGATGTACAGTGTCTGTGTTGGTCTAAACCCCACTGGTAAAGTCCCTATCACTGTCTCAATCGTAGTTTTCCCTTTGTACGCTGAACCTCTAAAATAAACAACGCCGTCAAACGTTTTTGAATATTGAACATCATTGTACTGCTGATGATGCTGCCATCCGTTTTGCAAAGATAAGTCCCCTCCAAGGTGTGGGCTCGCTTTCTGATTTTAACAATGCTACATAGTCAGAGTTATTAGTTGATTCTGATTGTTGCACTACATAGCGCCATGGTCTCCAAACGTTATCATATCCGTACTCACGGACTGCCATATAGCCGTTCGAAGAAGTAACCCTCTGGATACACTCGTTAGTGGTATGTAATTTATAGCATTCTAAAATACAAAAAGCTCCTAAAGGATTGTTAGCAAAGTCTGCCCCGACTTGCCACAAACCAGGGATTTTCATATTATTTAAGTCTTTATTAAAAGAACCGTGAGGAGGAATTGCACCGCCGAAATTAGAAGTCAGCTGATACTGCTGAATAGGCTGGTCATTAGCGTATATATTGCCTTTCACATCCAGGGCGCCCTGCTCTCTGATTTTGTTAACACCAACTCCTGAGCGGTCGTAAGATAAGACCACGCTCTCTGTGGCTACATTGACCATGAAGTCAGACCGTGTGAATTTGTCCTCAAGCGTGCCGATTACAACCCAGGACTGATTAGCTAGATAATTGCCAGCAAGATTAGCCTGTGAATTGACTAGGTTTGAGATACTTGTCCAGGATCCAGTGGCTGGTCCATTATCGACTGTGTAAGAGTTAGTCCCTAGTCGAGCAACCTTGAATGTCAATCTCATTGAGTTTTTTTGACTTCCTGCCACTGTAAGAGGGGCGATTTTGGCGTTTCGTGTAACTGTCAGAGTGCTAGAGGTTGAGCCTGTTCTTGCAATACTAAAGCTCAAGGCAGGAGCAAAATACTCAAGCACGGTTACAGATACCTCTCTAGTATCAGACCAACGCCCACGGCTATCAGACACGCTCGCTCTGATTTTGATGGTGCCGTGGTAGTTCATAATGCCAAGACTGCCACCGTTTGAGCTTGTGGATTGGTTCTTGCCGGCAATTTCAGCATAGTATCCAGTGATGGATGAGCCATAAGAACCAGCTGCACCATTAAACGCTACTTTGATGTTAGAGATTACCTGAATGAACGTGTTACCGCTCGGGATAAGGTTCTGAGCTGCACCATTCAAGTCTGACAATGTGATACCTGAAAATGTAGGCTTGAGATTAGCTGGCACGCTTGCCGTGAATGTGGCTGACTGTGTGCCTGTCTTTGTAGATCCTGAGTAGGTATCTACAAAGATTGTCCCCGTTCCGCTCGCTGAGTTGGGAATGTCGTTGGCAAAGTCAAGAGGGATCGTCCACGTTGCGGATGTGTCTACATTCGTTGCAATCGTCCCTGACTTACCTGCCCATGAATAGCGCACTGTATGCTTGAAACTTGAACTTTGACGGTTAATATTGATAGTAACCGAACTACCAATAACTCCAGCGCTCACGCTTACAGAACTTGAACGTGGTATAGTCGTCAGGCTAAGGCTTGCTGATACTGTGATAGGCCCATGCAGGCCATTATTCGGATTGAACGTGCATGATATAGGTAAGGTCTTAGTCCCATCTGCATTGTGGTTGATTGTACTTGATCCGCTAGCCAGCGTGTACTCCTCGCCTGAGGTTTGCCATGTTGGACGGCTACTATGTACATTTTGGCCATCTAAGATGAGAGATAGCGTACTGTCTCCTTGATGGTTAAATGTGTAATAACTACCAGAACGGCTAACTGTCATCCGCCAGTTGACGGTTGATGTGTTAGCCATGATACTCTGAGAGCCCTGCTCTACATAAACATTGAGATACAAGCTCCCACTTGAATTACTAAACTTTGCCATACTTCCTCCTATCCTACATACCTGATGACGTTCATGTCATGGTTAATGTGATACTGTTCTTCTCTAAAACGTCCAATTTGGATAGTCTTAGAGAAGATACCATTCTCAATGTGGATAACACCTTGAGAAATATACATAACCTCGACACCAGCCGAATACATTGAAATTCGTCCGTTTGGGTTGAACATCATGCTAGAGCTACCATCATTCTTACCAATCACAAGACCCTCATTCGATGAGCTCATATAACTATCAATGAAATTCCAGCGGTCAGATAACTCTCCAAGATCCTTAGCGATGTTTGAAACACGCTGACTAGCCGAAATCAAATCTTTCTCAGCCTGCGCTCTTGCAGCCTCATTGGCCTTGACAAAGTCCTTGTAAGCCTTTATCCAGTTATCAAGCGTATCAGCGCTAGCCGTAGCTTCAAGCTCAGCCTGGATAATTCCAGTTTTCTCATTTAGAGCGTTGAGTTGCTCCTGAGTTAGTGCTTGGTCAGCTTTAGAGTCTATATCCCTCTGAACATCTTCAGGAGCTGGAGACCAGTCTGTCTTAATGGTCCCTTGCTCAATCTTCACGTCCCATACGCTTTTTACAGCTTCCTTATGGTAAGTATTAACTCGTAGATGATAGACACCTGTCGGCTTATTCCAAATGATTTTCGTTCCTGTGGTACCTGTCTTGAGGTCTGATACAATTTGATAATTTCTGATATCCTTGTCCATAATCCAAAGAACTACGTTATCGGATTCTTTAAGTCCATCATGATGAGCTGTAAAGTTCCCGTCCGTTTTGGCAGAAATGATATATTCCTGCCCCTGTTCCATGTAAATAGACGTATTTCCTACATACAGAATGTTGTTGTCAAAATTTGCTGGCTTTCTATCTGGAAGAAAAGGCCCTTTCGAACCTCTTAACAAGTTCCGACCACCAACCTCAACTTTAGCCCACCGATCGGCCCATTTGTACTTAGTTTTATCTGAGCTATCGGTTTTTTCATAGTCTGAATAATGACCAAAATAACGCTGTCCGTTATCTGTCATTGTCAAACCAGAACCATCCGCATTATCAGAATACGCAAAGTGAACATAAGGCGTTCTTCCATCTGCTCCGGCCTTGCCTGGTAGTCCATCGGCGCCATCACGACCTTTCCATCTCGTCCAGCGATAGTCAGTAGGATTTCTGCTATCTGTTGGATTAAAGTCAATGTACACCCCAACAAAGGCTTTATCAGTGTTTGTTTGACTGAATCCACTACCTGTTGCATTATCAGCATAGGCCATGTGAGTGTACTGTGTACGTCCATCAGCTCCTTTAGGCCCCGGAATCCCTTGGTCACCCTTAGCACCTTGCAAGCCTTGGAGCCCTTGTAAGCCACGATCTCCCTTTTCGCCTTTTTCTCCTCTATCACCTTTAGGACCTATTGCTCCCTGGGGTCCAGGGTCTCCTTTTCCCCCACGTACACCAATAACAGTAGGGTCTGTTGTCTTACTTGTACCGTTTGTGTATAGCTCAACTCGATAATTCCATAAATAACGCTTGTCTGATGTGATAGGCTGTGGCGTAGTTGTCCACCCTGCACTTGCTCTTGTGATACCTGTTGAGACTGTAGTAGCTAAATAGTAATTAGTTACATTAGAAATACCAGTACCATCTTCCCCTTTTATCAACGTCCACTTATACACTCTGTAATCTGTACTATCTACCTGAGTGTAATCTGTGTATGTTCCTATATACGTTTTATTTGTACTGTCAGTAGTTGAGAAACCTTGCGATCCGTTATTTGATGTGGCGTAAGCTATATGTAAGTATGGCGTCCTACCATCTGCGCCAGCCTTACCTGCCACACCATTTGCACCATCAGAGCCTTTTACAAGTGTCCAATTGTAATCAGATGGAGTATTGCTATCAGCGCTATTAAAATCAACATACATCCCGATATAAGCTCTATCAGAGGTACTTACAGAAAAATCCTTAGTTCCATCAGCGCTATTACTGTAAGCTATGTGAGTGTATTGAGTACGGCCATCTGCACCATTGCGACCAGGTAACCCTTGTTCACCTCGTGCCCCTTGCAAGCCATCTAAACCACGTTGTCCTGGTTCTCCTTTATCGCCTTTTTCTCCCTTGTCCCCTTTTACTTTAGCCCACTTGTATTTTTTAGGGTCTGTGCTATCATTTGGTTCAAAGTCGGTATAAATACCAATATAGAGTTTATTGATTGAGCTGTCAGGACTAAATCCATCTGTTCCTGTTGCATTATTAGCCCACGCTGTATGCACATAAGGAGTGCGACCGTCTCGCCCTGGAGTTCCAGGTGTACCAAGTTTTCCATCAACAACATTAACAAGCGATATCTCATCAACAGCAACCTCTTTATTTCCAATGTAAGCCGCTACTGTCAGAGTGACTGTATCTGTTACATTTGAGCCTCTAACTAAGTAAGTCATCCCTGTTGTCACTTCTCCATCGAGCGCCCAACGCCAAGTAACACCAGCAACAACTGGTTTTCCTCCCTTGTATAAGGTTGGGGTTATTAGACTCTGGCCAATCTGATTTTTAAAAATGATACCGTTACTAGTTGAAAGTTTGATTGTGTAAGGTTTAGATTGTTCAAATAAGCGCTCAAGTACCTCTTGTATGCCGTCTGATAACTGATTTTCCAGGGCTTTAAAGTTTGAAAAGATTGTTTTGTTGCTTGATGGGTTTGAAAAACTGATTTTTTGTTCAGAAACACGAGCTTGAACTATCAATAGTGGGTTGAATCCCTCATCATGAATTTTGACTGTGTCGCCGATTTCGACATCTACAAAGCCATCAACTTCATAAGTGATTGCTGGATAGCAATGTTTTTTTAGTTCATTATATGCTAGACGTCGCAATTCTTTTGGATCGTCGGTATCGTAACTAAAATCTTTTCTTGTGTACTGGTCTAGTTCACCTGTTGAATGTGTGAATGTTGATGGATATAGCTGCATAGAGATTGGAGCAACAAGATGAGCCCCTAATTGATAAAATTCACAAATTCCATCCTTGTTGTACTTTTTCCACTCATCAAGACCTTGTATTGTAACTACTTCTTCAACTTCTTCACCAGATCCATTTTTTAATCGTCTTTTACCAGTTGGCCGGATTGAATTGAAAAGACCTGTCTTATCAACTCTACGGGTGATAGAAGTGATATTCTTGCCATATTTTAAGCTTATATCGTTTCTGATACGACCTACACCTTGATGTGCGTCATCATTTTCATGATAGACGTTGACACTAAACTTTTTGATTGTGCTATCAGCGTTTAATTGTGTATCAAACTCAATCTCAGCATCAAAGCGTTTGGCAAGACTCAATAGACGGGCTAGTTTGGTTTCTTGCCCTTCCCATTCAAGAGTACGTTTATTATCTGATACTTCATTGATGCCAATAACAAGATGGGTATAGTTTAATAAATCCATAGCTTCGCAATACTCAGCAAAGCTCATAGCCTTTGTAGCCTTGTAAGGATTAGCTACCTCATTGATTAACTCAAGATTGAGGTTTTCACAATAGCATTTAATTGTCTGCTCATTTTCTTCAACCTGCATAACGTTGAAAATAAAGCTCTTTCCATGATATTTGAAAGATACCCACGCCCGTTCATTCAGATAAGAATAGGCTTTTTGGGTTGGAGTGTCTGACTTGATAGACTTTTTAAATACAGTGAATTCAAAAGTGGATGATCCTGTTTGTAAACTTCTAGTCCAGGTATCGTTGTAAAAGTTAAGTGTGCTTTGCTTGCTGTTATCAACAAAAGCAACCTTTCGCAAGTTCGCGTCATGAATTGTTAATAGCATTATAGCCACCTTTCTTCAAATTCGATTGTCACGGTTGGTTTTTTCTTTATAAAACTTGAAAAATACATCTCAATTTTAGACTCTCCAGGCGGTATAGATAGCCATTGTGAACCATCTACAACCTCTCCAGCTTTAGCGATACCATCAATATAGACCGTATCATCTTCACTGTTGATTACAACATTTGAACCCATAGGATAACGGTTAGGAATGTCTCTTGATGCTTGTACAAAGTCCTTACGATACATCAACTCATCGAGATACAAGTGAGGGATGATTGCTTTCCCACGAAAAGCACCTATCGTAACATGTATCTTAGCTGACTTTTTGCCTTTGATTTCAGGGACAATAAAGTCATAGTGCGAGCCATTATAATAAACTTGAACTCTCTCGTCGTTTCTTTGTAGTTCAAATTGACCTTTTGAAAGTGCAAACGGATTTGTATTTTTGTCGCTAGAAGAGTCAAAAAGCAAAGTTTTTAAAAAGTTATATCCACCAGCGTTATCTGTCGCAAAGACATTAAATCCACAGTATAGACCGTTATAGCGCTTATAGGTTTCAATTCCATACAAAAACTGACCTGCTGTGTCAGATACAGCTACCTTAATAAAGCCACATTGATTGATTGACTCTAGCTGATAGACCAATTTACAAAATAGATAATCATTGAGTGAGCCTTTCTGACCTGTTGAGTCTGCAGGTATCTCCCATGAAAGCCCTGCGCCATAATTCTCATTGTAAGCCCCTGCTGGCCTGCTCTCTTACCTTTATACGTTTTTTTCCATCTACTGTGGTCAGTTCTGATGTTCCCGTTATATTGTCCCATCTGCTATTGGTCACTGAGGTATTTTTCACTGCTCTAGCAAAGCCGTCAGCGATTTTGTCTCCTCTAAAATCAAGCAAGACCTCAGACCGTTTGACTGGTTCAGTATCAGCCTCCTCACGGTTTCCCATCTCAAAAAGCCGTATTATTATTGACAAGACCAATATAACCATTTTCAGCATTATGCTTAACTCTGATAATTGGAAATGCCTCAACGGTTCCGTTGTTTACTAAATCAAAAACCATTTTATCGGTTGTAGTTTGTGCATTTGAATCACTATTGAAATTCTTATAAGCTGAGCTATGGGCTACACCGTCTGGAACGATGAACTTAATAGAGCCGTTTGAACGTCTCCCGCTTACCTCTTGCATAGAGATATCATCGATTGCCATGGCCAGATAATACTTATCGGGCTCATCTGAAAATGTCAATTCTTTAGGAGCATCAACATTAAAAATACCCGCAAGCTTATGCTTGAGGGTATTCCTGTCTTTAGACCAGATGGAAAAGTCCACCTTGATATATTTTGCATCAATGGTTTGTTGCTGGATATTCACGCCAATTCTTGGTGCACGGTCAATTAAAATAGAACGATTATTCCCTACATCGCGTTGAATATCATGAATTTCAATCAGATCACTTAAATCTGTTTTATTGAAATTCATTGTCACTTCACTCATTCAAGCACTCCTTTCATTCTCAGTGTCATTTTTTCCCGCTCTCTCTGCTTCTTGGTTATAATATCCGTCACTACAGAACTATCCATATAAGTATCTGTGTCCTTGTTAAGGATAGCAGTAAGGATTTTCTCCATACTTGCTCTCAGAATCCTCATCTCAGACACAACTTTATCTGTATCTTGCCTCTTATTTGTGTATTGGTGTTGAACAACAATATTTTGTTGTGCTTGTTCCATTTCTCTAAGAAATTTAGCGTCACTCGGAATCCCGATACCTGAAGCGTACTTAGGAACGCCCATTTCATGCATCAGACGTCTGGTCTTATCTGCTCGCAATACCTTAGATCCTCTAGGGAGTGGAAGAAGGACATTTCTTCCTTCAGGAATGAAACTTCTGCCGTCTGGAAGAGTAACAAGCTCTTTATAATTACTATTTCTTTGGTCGTTGACGATAGCAAGACCGCCAGGGTGATAATTGGTTCCGTGGGCATGCTTGCTTGCAAAAATATTGGTAAAGAAATTACCAGTTACACTATCAATCCAGCTTCTAATGCCCGAAAGCACCCCAGAAGCATTGTCTCGAGCGTTGATAGTAACAGTTTTGTCACGAATAGAATCAACTCCACTTTGAACCTGGTTAACAGTTCCTTGAGTATTATTTTGAGCCAAAATACTAACAGGGTCATACTGCTTAATCGCATTGATTCCAGCGCTTGCAGATGCAGATTCTGGGCCTGTCAAATCCGTTGCGTTAATACCAATTGGAGTTTCTTGTTTAGGTGAGTTCACACTAACTTGCGCGCTTGAAACTGCTTCACTAGTATTATCAGTAGCATTTAATGATTTAGTCTCTGGATTAGATAGATTCCAAGCCATAATTTTATCTATTGACAATTGCCCATTGTTCAAAACATTCGTAGGATCTGCCTTCAAATCTTTTGTGAATGGCGTCGTAACATTCCAGGTTGTCAGAGTATCAGTTGAGCGAGCGACTGCTTTTCGGACACTTTCATCATTAGCCAGCAACTCTTTCTGTTTTGGTGTCAGAGCTTCATAGTTAGACAGAGCCTTTGATGCTTCCTCCGCCTTGTACATGATGTCTGTATTCTTCATAAGAAGTTCTTTGACTTCCGATGGCATACTATTCCAGGTCTTAAGGTGGGTTTCGCTATCAAAGATAGCTTGTAGACCCGCTTGGTTCTTGACAATCACTTGCTTTTCTTCCAGAGTCATGTCTTTCCATTTACCGGATTCGACAAGAGCCTCTGCAATAGTAGCACGAGCGTTAGAATTGATTTCCGCAGTTTTAGCGATAAACTGCAATTGTTCCCAACTTTCAGCAGATTTAGCAGCCTCTCCGATGACTTCCTTAACATTGGATTTTACTTGGAAATTCCCATTCTTATCAATGTTACCTACCAACAATGACCAGGCATCGTTAGCCTCTTTCACTTCCTTGCTCATCTCACTAGTATAGTTAGCAAGGATACTATGCGAATTCCCTACTTTTTGAGAAGCTTCAGCAGCTTTCTTTCCAATTTCTTCATAGGACAGGCCGTATTCTTCCAGAACCTTCTTGGCTTCTTCCCAATAGTTCCAACTTTGACCAGTTCGAGCCTTTACCTTAGCATCGAGATTTTGCATGACCTGATAGTACTTACTTCCTAAAGCTTCCATGGTTTGAGTATGGTTTGCTTCTAAAGTCTGCATTTTCTTATTGTAAGTTTCTTGATCAATTGCTTTCCCAGCAAGCAACTCTTTCAGCTCACTCTTTGAATTCTCGTAGAGTTTCTTTTCCTCATCCAGCGCTTGTTTCAAAACATCTTTAGTATGCTTCAATTGGGTTTCATTTAGACTTCTGACATCGCCATTCAAAGCTTGTAAAGCTGCCTTCTGTTGCTCAGCTGACAAGTCCATCATCGAGAGTTTGGCCTTAATCATCTCATTCTGATTGTTCAGGATGATTTCTTTCTCCTCTTGAGAGAACTTGCTCGCATCTCCGTTATGACGTTGATAAATCTCATTAATTTGATTCATCATGGACTCAGTATTAGATACGACCTGGGCATTTTTTTCCTTTGCTTTCGCAATATCCTCTTCACTGAGACCCCACTTAGAGCCTAACTCCTCCATGCGTTTGTTGGTTTTATCAGCAGCGGCAGCAATTTCTTCATAAAGTTTTTTAAAGGCTCCAGATACCTTTTCAGCATCTCCAGCACGAGTACCGAAGTTTGCGACGGCTGTGCTGGTTTCGTCAACAGTCTTTTGAAAGCTTCGTAATTCTCCTTGAGCAGTATCGCTCAACTGAGAGCCAAACTCTTCCGTCTTGATACGAGCCTTGTCTTTCTCATTAGCTAGATAGGCTAGACCACCAGCCAGCAGAACCGTCCCTCCAACTAAAAGCCCAACTGGACTCGTCAATCCAGCCAAAGCTGTCTTAAGTAGCCCAGTTTTTCCAGCAGTCTCGGCTACCTGAACTCCCAGCTCAGCCGCTTCCGTACCCGCTTTCCCAAGGCTTAACCCCTTAGAAAACAGACTCGCAACCTTACTACCGCCTTTAAATAGATAGCCTAATCCTGTTGATGCATTCCCCATCATATTCAGCAATGGATACCCCAAAGCTAAGAAACCACCTAAACCAAGTACTAACTTCTGTGTACTTTCAGGGTGCCTTATCTAGCCATTCAATAAACTCATTTGCCTTTTTCAAGGAGAGGCGTGAGTAGAGCAAGAGTTTCTGACCGATATTGATTTGAAGCACTTCCAAAGCTTGACTTGAATCGCTCTACTCCATTTTTTTAGATGATTTAGACAGCTCATCCGCCAATTTCTTAGTATACCCACGAGCATTTTCAGTTTCTTTAGTAAGATTACGTAGCGCATCTCCTCCTTGGTTGATAAGGGCATTCATCCCAGTTTGAGCTTCAACACCAAAGGCACGAGCAATAGCAGACGATTTCTCAGCATCTGTCCACCCTTTTGTCGATTCCTTGATGCGATCAATGATATCTGGCAACTTCAATGCACCAGACTGGAATTCTTCAACGCTAAATCCCTAATTCACGCATTGCATTCGCATTAGATTTAGAAGGTTTCAATAATTTTGATAAAGCACCACGTAATGCCGTACCAGCCTTCTCACCAGCTATACCATTATCAGAAAGAAGACCGATAGCTGCGGACGTTTCCTCGATAGACATCCCCAAAGAGTGAGCTACAGGACCTATATACTCCATGGCTAGCCCCATATCTGAAAAGCCAGCCGATGTCTTATTGGCCACATAAGTCAAGCTATCTGTAACACGGTTCGTATCCTTAGCCTCTAGCCCAAACTGACGCAAGATGTTAGTCGAAGCATTCATTACCACGTTAAAATCATCGCCCGATGCCTTTGCAGCATCTAAGATAGCAGGCATAGCAGCAATAGTCTGATTAGCATCAAACCCTTTTTTGATAATTTCTTGCATTCCCTCATTGATCGAGGATGTTGAGATACCATACTGCTTCGCCCAACCTTTCGAACTCTCACCTAATTTTTGTGTGGTACTATTCAGTTCATCCGCAGTTGGGATGGTATCTGCTAGGAGCGACTTGGTCGTATTCATTTGACTTTCAAAGTCTATAGCTTTCTTAGTTGACAAAGCAAAACCAGCAGTAAGAACTGTAGATACAGGCTTCATAGCATCACCCATCGCACGGAGTTTTTCACCACCCCGATTAAAGGTATCTCCTAGCTTGTCCATCTTCCCAGCCCAGCTATTTTCGCGACCAACATCCTTCAAAGCTTTTTCAACTCCACGTAGCTGGTTTTCCATTGCTGCCAACTTAGCATTCTCACGCTGAATATCAGCAGCAGCTTTATCAAAGTTAGCTGTTCCAGGGTCGAGTTTATCAAAACTTTTTCTTCATCTCATCCAAAAACTTTACGTTGTGAATCAATAGCTTGCCCTAAAGTCTTGTATTTAGCTTGAAGCAACCCAGCATTTTTTTCATTCCCTTTTAAAGTACTATCCAAAGAACGGACATTGTTTTGAAAGTACTTTACAGCGTTTTTTGCACCATTCAGAGTAGGGTTGAACTTTGACACGTCCAGCCCTAGTTCGATATACATTGCTCCTAACGGCGTACCACTTGCCATTTTGTTCTCCTTCCTAACCTCTCAGGTAAAAGAAAAAAGCCCTTGCGGACTTTTCTTATTTTTATTTCTTATAATCATTAAAAGCCATAGACATCATTGCCCATATAAAAACACCTAGGAGGCCATATCCATATAAAGGCAAAGAAGCGATGATGAATGGCGACAATAATATCTGCCCAATCGTATTCCCAAAGTTCGTACAAACACAGTAAATACCAAAACAGATATATGTTACAAAAGTTAGTGTCCAAAATAGACACCGCCTGCGATTTTGTTCTACCATCTTCATCCTACTCACCTCCTTACCCTTATTATATGCCTATTGAAGTGTTTTGTAAAGCCTTTGCATTAGATAAGCTGGAGAAAGTCAGCAAGATCCATGACTTCCTCAGTTTTAGCAGATTCGGTTTCACCAAGAACACCCATCAGGTCCTCCCAGCTCGTATCCATAACATCGCGAATACTCATACCGTATGGGCCCTCAGTAGCTTGTTTGACAAAACCATAAAACCGTTTTAGTGCTTCACTCGGCTTTATTTTTTCTCCTTTGGGTCAACATCACCCACCAGATGAGAGTAGATGTCTGCGAATACCGCAAAAATATCTGCCATATCCGTGAATTTCAAAAGCTCTTCCACTTCCAAATCTTCAAACAGTGAGGCGATAAATTCCAATTGCTTGTCTAATTTCTCTACCTCTGACACATCAGATGATAGTGCTTCATTGAGAATCAAGTAGTCGCGATAGTCCTTGGTAGTAATTTCCTTACTTGTCTTTTTGAACATCTTGACCCTTTTCGTTTTTTAATTAAAAATTTAACCTTAGCCATTTACTTTCCTTTCTAGAAAAAGATAAAAAGAGAGCTTGTGCCCTCTTCCTACCCTGCAGCAACCATTTTAAGTTGCCCTTTTAGTTTCTTGATTTTTTTCTTCATCATTACCAATGTACTTGCCATAGTAATTACCTTTGATTCCTTCATCATCACTTGCGATGGCTGAAAAACTCAAGTTATCATCTGGAAGTTCCTCTTGCTTATCCTTCTGAGTTTCAAACTCTTTCAGAATCCATTGAGAAGCTGCCTTTAAAGAAACCAACTTGCGCTTTTTGTCCCGTTTGATGTTTTAGATTCAAGCATAACTGAACAAAGTGGAGCATCGCTATCCTCACCAATATAAACAATTTCGTCCTTGACTACATGCCCAAGGATTTTGGCAAGGACCATGTGAGGAATATCAACTGCTGTCATTTCCATCTTCACATCACCTACACCACGTTTTGATGTGTAATAAGCGACATCACTACCATAGGTTTTTACTGGATCACTTGCAAGACCTGAAATCTTAGCGGTACGAGTCGCACCCTCGCCAGTTTTCCCTTCAACCACAAAAAGGTTTTTCCCAAGTGTTGGAGTGGCCTCTCCATCCAACACACGAATTGTCATACGTTTAAAACCAACCAATGCCATTTATAGCACCTCTTTCTTTAATTTAGTATTCTTCGTATAGAGCACTCTGACCCTTGTAGGTACGAGCATCTACATAGCGTTTGATTTCTGGAATCCATTCATCCAAACCACCAGCGGTTTGATAAAATCCCTGGTCTTCCATAATCTTTTCAATTTTTCTTTGGAGTTCTTTGCACTCCACTCGATTAGTAGACTCTACATTGATTTGATAGAGAAAAGTCTTAGCTAGACTAGTATTGCTCCCACGAGCCGTCTGCATTGGAGGACCGACAGGGATAATGACAATACTTGTTTTATCATCTCCTAAATTCTCAGGGCGTTCAAATGACTTGATACTAATACCAGATAAAGAATCATCCTCTTCCAAAGCGTTGTAGAGTTCAGTTAATTTGTCCTTAATCATTACAAAAACTCCTGTTTTAATTTCATGCCGACTTTAGATTTGAAGACTGGTTTGCTACCTTCAAAAAAGCGACGCATAATACCGAAGCCACGAGGATGTCCTTTCTTTGCGTATCCAAATTCATTCAAGTGAATAAGAGTCCAGCGAGGGCTTTTGAAACCTAATTTAACCATTGGAACCCCACTAGCTGTACCAGTCACATTTCCATGGACGACGGCACCGACCGTCTTACCAGTGTCAGCGTAAACTGCCATAGCCCGTTTGAAAGTCGGTTCAAACTCCTCAACCGTCTCCCTCAAAGCCCTGTTGACCTTTCTACGAACCACTGGCTCTCCTAAACGAGCCTCCATATTCCTCAAAACATCATCAAAGCCTTTTAGATTAGCTCCACTAGACATCACGACCACCTCCGATAATAACTATCAAAAAGTCCCGATTATCATAATCAGGACGCACATCGATGATTTGCCATTTTTTACCTTTTAGGCGCAAATCCTCAACTTCGACAAAGTGGCGATTGTCAGGTTGGTAATCATCCAAAGGATCACGAATTTCAAAGTCATCTTAGCTTTCATCGCTTTTCCTGTCGCAATCTCAATATCTTTGAAACTAGGAGAGTAAACTTGCCCCATCGTATAAAAAGCCTTCTTGTAACTCACATCACGGCCATCAACCCCCTCTTCAACTTTAGAAGTATAGAAAGTGAAGGGAGTTCTCAAATCTCCATTTTGAGACTCAGGCTTTTTGTAACGATAGCTAGGACGATTAGTATAATGAGACATCAGACGTTGTTACTTCTGTTTGTTTTTCTGACCATTCAACAAAGCCAGGCAGCGCTTCATTGATTTCATCGAAGCGCTCTTTTGTCGCTTCAAATTCTTGATCAACAGAACGAAACACCCCTTCTTTGAGGTCGTAAAAGCCTTTCAAAACCTTAATCATGTTTTTCCTCCAGTTTGTAATTTTCTAGTGACAATGCCATCAAATCTCCTTGAAAGTTCCCATAAAAGAACTCAACTTGGTCATTGTAGACATATCGAGCACGTTCTAAGATAAGCTCTCTCACTCGTGGGTCGGTAGAGTCCTTACTACCGACCAGACTGAGGATTGCTACCTCAGAACTTTCCAACATTTGGGAGAGGTTGTTATCCTCACCACTATGAAAAATCCTCATCCGCTCCTTAAATGAATTAAGGAGTTGATGAAGTTGTTCTTCCCTAGTCATGGTTTAATACCTAGACTATGCTTGAGGAAGTTGTAGAGTCCAGACTGCTGCAGTCTTCTCATCATGAGCCTTACCATAAGCAAATTGCTTAGCAGTGTAAAGGTTCAGGTCTTCCAAAGCATAGGTTTCTGTGTAACGACCAAGTGAAATACCACCACCTACAAAGGCATCGTAGCGACCTTTGACAAATGTAGTGACTTTACCAGCCGTCTGTGCCACGGATTCTACCAAGATAATGTTGAATGGCATCGCAGTGATGTAGGTTCCTTGAGCGTTCAATGAAGTATATTGTTTCTTCACATCCCAAGCATCGGCTGTATTAACAACCATTACAAGATTGCCTTCAACTGCAACTGGAGTAGTTCCATCAGCTTTTGTTGAATGGTATTTACATACTTTTGTCAATTCTTTGACTACGGTTGCTGAGTCGGCGAAAGTCAACTTAGTAGTTTGAGCTTCCTTTTCAGCATGAGTTGTATGGTCTCCTGAAACAGTTCCTGTAAGAGTACGAGTAAGTCCGATAGGTTTATTGTCCCCATCGCCGTTCAAGTAACCAGCTTCAAGTGCGACTGCATAGGCTTCTGTGATTTGAATAGAGATGAATTTTGCCAACCAGGCTGGTCCAAATTTTTCAGCATCTTTTGGAATTACAACGAAAGCAGTCAATTTGTGTTGGATTGCTTCTTCTTCGTTGAATTTTTGTTTGAGTTGCCCTTGGATTTCTCCGTTGATTTTACCCCAAACAGCCTGACCTGTTTGCTCTGATTTGAGGAATTTCAAGCGGATACCAGCATTTTTTTAAGACCGATATGTTGAAGGAGTGGGCGAGCTTGCACCAGATCTTCAAAGATGTGGTCAATAATTTCTTGCGGGATGAATTTTTCAATCCCTTCAGGTGCTGCCTTTTTCAATATTATTGAAAAAATCGCGAGCTTCAGCAGTCAGCTTAGCATCGTATGGATTCAAAGCTGAAACTTCTTCGCGAGCAGCATCACGGGCTTGAGCCATCATTTCATTGGTCATGGACTCAATCATGTCATTGTATAGCTTCGCTTGTTCTTCTTGAGGAGCGCCATTTGTAACGGCATCCAAAAATGCCTGACGTTGTTTTTTCAAATTGATTAGATAATGTCATTGTCATTCTGTTTTTCCTTTCTTAAAACATAAAAAGACCGAACCCTTTAGGTACAGCCTTGTTTGTGCTATTTTCTGGACTTTCTGGAAGATTGAATTTCTTCTGTACAAATTCGCTATTTTCGAAAGCCTCTTTTTCAATTTGTGTATCTGGCAGTTTAGCTTCTAGTTTTTCAGCTACCAGTTCTGCGATTTTATCGATATCCGGTGTCATTGCTGACCTCATTTTCTCAATAAAATCACTTGGAATCATAGGAGTTTCACTCGCAACCAAAGTCGGAGCGACTTCGTTTGTAAACATAATCTTGTCTACAAATCCGTGATTCAAAGCTGATTCAGCATCAAACCAAGTAGTCTTGTTCATCAAAGCAAGCAAATCATCCAAAGCTTTACCAGTCTTATGAACATAGGCACTAGCAATAGATTTGTTAAACCCTTCTAGTACACCAGCTTCATGAAGCAGGGTATTATGGTCTCCATTTACTTGCGTTGAAACATTGTGGATCATGATTTGGGCGGTCGGACTGATTTCAACCGTATCTCCTGCCATTGCAATCACGCTTGCTGCGCTTGCTGCAATACCGACAATCTTCACGGTCACGTCACCAGGATACGAGCGTAGAGCAGTATAGATTTCGCTACCAGCATAAACGTCTCCACCACCCGAATTGATATGAACCTCAATCGGTTCACCACTTTCAGGAAGGACAACATCTTTCGGAGCGGTTGCATCCCACTCAAGCCAATCGTAAAGCCATCTGTCATTGTTTGATACAATCGTACCCTTAATCGGAATTACTTTCATCTTCTTTCTCACCTCCTTTCTCTAACTGTTCACCAAGTTGATAGTTTTTGGTGATGAGGAATTTATCGCCACCAGGGACAGATTCTAAGCCAAGTTCAGAGCGCACCTCGTTTCGAGTCATCGCACCAGAAGAAATAAGCTTATCAATGTTTTCAGCAAGTGCAAACTTATCTCTCTGACCTTCGCCAATGATTACAAATAGATTATCGCGCTCGTATTTCCGTCTTGACACTAAAGCAAAATTAAGCCCATCACTCATTTTCTTAACGAGTGATTGGTAGCAATAACTATTAAACATTTTTTGGCTATTTTCAAGATTGGCCATGTCTCCATGAATTAAGGTTGTTGGAATCCCTAAGATATCAGCGACCTCATCATCAAATTGCCGACGAAGTTTCTTCAACTCATCAACAGAGATATTTGAAGTCCCTGTTGTATTCGTATGCTCAGTGTATTCCATTCCATCTTGAGCTGGAACAATCGCAATCGTTTTAGTACTAAACGATTTAAAAAGACCATCTGCATATGATTGGAGTTTATCACGCATCTGCTTATCAAAACTCCCATTGTTTTTGGTTTTCAGAGTTCCTCTGATTTGATTATTCCTAGCCAAGGCCTCGACCAAACGAGTGTGCAATTTCTCGTAATCAGCGAATAAGTCAGAGATATAATCTTGCAGTCGATTGTTGTTGTACTGTAAGAAAATGACTTCACTCATCCGAAAACGCTTCTCAAAGGTGTATCCTCTACAAGTTACAAACTCAAACACATCATCATAAACAGCATATTTAGTCCGTGTGTAAGAGTCGGCAACCAACAACTGGTCATCAGTTGTAAGAAAGATTAGGACCTCATTCTTAGTAATCAACCTGTAGACAACCTTTTGCCAAAAGTCTGACGCAGATTCATTCTTGTTTGGTCTCACATTCAGCAGGTAGTCCCAATCAGAAGATTTAGCTTTGCCATTTTCTTGATACTTAAATGCTGACTTAGCGAAAATTCGAGCGATGAACTCAGCTGACTTATCAATCGCTAAGCTTTTAAGTTGGAGATTGCCAAACATCCGCTCAAGATCCTCAAACTCAAAACCAACCTCTGGTACTTCACGCTTAAATAAATTCAGTAACCCCAATGCACTTCCTCCTTTCTTTTAGTTTCTGCCGACCACCCACCCAAATTTATTTTTAATTAAAAGTCCCAGCTATCAATCATGTCGAGAAATTCCCCGACATTCGACTCTTGCATCAGCTCCCTCTTGTAAGAGCAGCTAATTAAAGGCATGGAAACCATCCGTCTTTTCTTCTGACAGGTTCTTTTCTTCAAGAAACGCTTATTGCCATCCTTGTCCTCTTTGACGTAGGTATTATCTGTATACCAAATCATAGAGTTATCACCCTCAAAGATAAAACGCTCATTAGCAAATCCATCTTCGATAATTGGCGCAACCTTGGACTGGATAGCCCCTGGATTTCGCAAGAACTCATATTCAAAAACCAGCCTCATCCAAAAGAGGTTTCAACAAGTCCATTCTAAAACCATCGGCGCATACAAGCTCAATCTGATAAAGATTTCTCCATTCCTCAAGTTTGGCAATCAAAAGCCGAGGATCGATACTTGGACCATCAACGATTGTAAACAAGCCTTTATCTGCCCATTCTTCAATAGGCGCTTTTAGTTTGAAAAGCTTTCAAAAATGATTTCCGTGCAAATGAATGTTGCTTCCATATGAACTCATCACCATTCTTAAAGAGCAAACCAACACTTGCAAAGTCTCGGATGCTCGCATAGTCAAAGCCAGCCACACATGAACGACCTTTCAAGTCGATACCAGGAGAACGTAAACAAGCAACTAGCTTTTCTCGAGATGTGACATCTTTCTCAAGGTCTGCTTCAGGAAGGTTCATCCGTTTAGTCATAAATTCTTGGCGGCCAGACGGTTCCAACTCAAGGTCATCATAATCAGCCTTGGTTCTTGCAAGGAGCCTTTTAGCGTAAGGAGTGCTTTCATCCAACATTGGATTTGCCTTTGGCCAGTTCTTCATGTCGTCCACTTCATCCGCACTGTCAAGCTTGCAGATGAAAGGAAAAAGCCTGAAATCATCAACCTCTCCATTCAAGATTTGCATAGACTTCTCTATCAGCTTGTCATAGAATCCCTCACGCACATATCCATTCGTACCGTTGTAGAAAGTCCGAGCATGAGCAATCTTACCAAGACCAGACCGTTGAACCTTCACGGCTTTATCATCTTCAAATTGGTGAATTTCATCAAACTCAAGACAGCCATCGCGAGCAGAGTCCATCGTTTTCGGATTATTCGTCCGAAAAGAAAAGACCGAGTTGTTAGCTCGACCTGTAATAGACATTTTAGTTAGATAGAAATGGTTCTCAAGACCACGCCTTTGGATAGTCTCATAAACCTCCTCAAACGAAACCTTACCCTGTTTCTCAGAGTTAGCAGTGATAGTCACATCATAATCTCTGATAGGGTAGATAGGACTGATAAAGAACGATGACCTAGCAGACATAAAACCATTCTTACCACCCCCACGAGCGAGTGTGTATAGATACTCGTCGAAGTGTGGCTCCCCGTCCTCCTTCCGGAAAAGAAAGATGAACGGAGTCAAGAAAAGCTGGTACTTTGCTAAAGGGAAAAAGTTCTTTTCCGCAAAACGAATGAACTTGTCAATCAAGTCATTGTCAAAATATAAATCATCACTAGGATAGATTTTCTCCTTGATGATTTTAAACAGCAGCTCCCTTTCTTTGTTGACGACGATTTCTCCACGCTCGGCCATTTTGATGTAGTCATCAACCAGTGGATGAGAAATCATAACAGATCACTTCCAGACGTAGGTTTCTCAACAGGAGAATTTTCAACCTCAAAATCAAACGACCGCTCAATAGCTAAAAGCTGATTGCTTGTTGTGTTTATTTCCTTGATGAGAGAATTCGCTTTTTGGAATCTTTGTTGCCCGTTGTGAACCGTGATGACTAATCCGTCTTCATGAAGTTTGGCTTTCAGCTCATAGAGTAGTCTGACGAGATAAAGATAACGATTCACTTTTTCGTACTGGATCGCATCCTTTTTTTCTAGGACTAAAATGGCCGATTTTAGAAAGTAGCTGATTTTTCTAATTCTTTTTATATCTGAGTATTCTTCCATTACCCCCCACCCCCTTTAATTTTTCGTTAAAAATTTGGACAGTCGAGTGCAGACCGCTTACTGACATCTTTGAAAATTCCCAATTTTTTTGACCGGGGGGATGTTTAAGGTTCGTTCACCTAACCCCACCATTCATCTTTTCGGAAATTTCTGTCATTCTTGTCAAAACGATCATGTCTCTTATTGTGACATGCTTTGCACAGTGTTCGAAGATTATCGATATCAAGCGCAAACTCTGGATAGAACTCTAGCTCCTTGATGTGGTCAACCTCTAGGTTCTCTCTCATGACTTTGCCTTCGTCTTTGCACCAAACACATTCATTATGATCACGTTCAAGTACTAACTTACGAAGCGCTCTCCATTCACTTGAATTGTAAAACTGGTTGCGTTCTTCTCGAGTTGAAACTTCAATCTTCAATGAATCATCCTCGCGATTTCATATAGTCCATCTTTGCCTTTTTATCTTCTCAATTCATTCTCTTAGCAAACCTAACATACTTTTGTAAAACTCGCTATTTTCACTCTTTAAATTCCTTGTTTTACATATTCTATTGAATTCGCTACATGAGTTTTAACTCAGATTTATCAAGCGTTTATCTGACGTTTGTGAAATGAAATCATCATAACCTCAAAACAATGAATTGATGTTAAAATAAAAAAATTAAAAGCCCTGAAACTTCGTCATGGCTCTGTCTTGTGAATCTTGGTTTTTACCGATATATCGTAGTGAAATACTCTGACTTGAGTGGTTCAGTAGGTCCATTATCAGAGCGACATCCTTGGTTTGTTCGTACATGAATAAGCCAAAGGTCTTTCTCATCGAGTGAGTCGCTATATTTTCTAAACCGACTTCTTCAGCAGCTCTCTTGATGATCTTATAAGCTGTGTTAGGTTTTATGTGCTGATGCTTTCCGTTTCGGCTTGGAAAGAGGAAGTCTTCATCTTTCTTATCTTTGATGTACTGTCGCATAGCATTCTTGAATTTCTTTGGCATCTTTCGTTTGGTTGGCTTGTCTGTCTTTTCATCAACAATCTGAACATGCCAGCCTTTAACATGCTTTACTTTCAGTTTAACAATATCACCAATACGAAACCCTAGATTAACACCAGACAAGAAGAGCATGAGGTTGCGTTGTCTATCTGACTCTTTGACTGCGCTATGTAACGTCAGCCATTCAATCATAAGCTGAACATCATCTCTATTTCTGATTGGTTCAACAACTACCACATATCCTCACCTCCTTTTTACTGCACAAAAAAAGCAGAGGTTTTCTCTCTGCTATTCTTCATGATACTAATTTACCAGATTGTTTTTGTCAATTCTATATGTTTTTTTGACAACTTTACATAAAGAGCAAATTTGCAAGTGTATCAAGAATGACTTCGCGTCTTCTGTAAATCTGCTTGCTATGCCTATACAAGTAACCTGTTTCTCCATTCTCCATGATATGCCAAACTTGAATCCAGTCATATCCAGTATGTTCTCCCCAGCGAAGATAAAAGATTTTTTTGTCATCTGGTTCTAGATTTTCTAGTAATTGGGAGATAGCATTTTGAAAATTTTCTAATCTTAAAATCATAGGATCGCTTGCATAAGCAACTGCTAGGTTCTCCGACCTATTGACAAACGTACCACTGCCACTTGCTCCAGTATCATCAATGCCTGGTACAGTTAAATGCTTAACCTCGTACAATCGTTCTAGCTCATGCCTTCGTTGGCCAATAAGCTTGTCAATCTTTAAATATTTATCATCGAGTTCAAACTCGAGATAATCCCTTCGTGTTTTTGTTAAGTTCTTTTTGACCAAACCTTACCCCCCATGTATCTTTTGGATTTTACCCACTTGATAAGCTTACCGTCGTTATTGTTGTTGAAATAATCTGGTAGTCTTGCTGTTGGGCTCTCTTTGTAGACCACTTTTTCAACTACCTGGATTTCAGGCATCATTTCATCATCTACCCATCCAACTAACCAAGCAGGATTCACATCATAGGTTTTAGCAATCATTTCAATTTGCTTAATGGACGGATATCCACCTCGTTCGTACAAATGAATTGTGTTTTGTGAAACACCCGTATCCCTAGCCATATCTTTGACAGAGATACCTAAGTCCTCTCTAAGTTCTTTTAATCTCAGTTCCATGCTATGAACCTCCTTCCTAAGTAACTATTTTGTCAAATTCTTCCAGACACATATTCGACCAAATAAAACGATTGCTTTCTAAAAGTTTCTCGCTCCCCATTTTTTCAATTCTTTGATAAAGCCTGATTTTAAACAGCGCTTGATTTTGTTTCGAAAACCTAGCTCCTTTTACTGGTAATGTTGCTACAAACGATAATGTTTCGCCATAAGCACGAATTACACATTTTGCTAATATATCACTGTTCCCCCCTTCTCTAACAACAATTGTTACATTAATTGGTTCGTAATTTAAAACTTCAGCGAGTTTGACTCTATCTTGTTTGTTGTCTGTCTTTTGAGAGCCTAAATATGGGTATTTTTTAGGTTTCATTCTTTCTCCTCCAAAATATCCTTGTTTTCGTAGATATTGCCTTGAATGTATACGTTGCAATTTTCAATACAGTCAAATAGATTATCCCAGACCTCTTTTTCTGTGCGTATATCTAACAACTTAAACATACCTTTATCAAAAATAACTTTTGCTCTACCGCTATCTTCAAATTCGTCCCAATAGGTCCAAAGGATAACGTCTCCTTCAAAAATTTCTTTGTCAAAATCATCTTTGAGTCCTGTTGATTGCATGAGGATGATATCATCGAAATCTCTTTCTATAAAATGTTCTGTGTTGGTAATTTCTGACCAAAAATCCAAGCTAAGCACTTCTGATAATATTTCACTAACCTTAGACCACGCTCTAAATTTTTGTATCATTCTGTGGCCTCCTTAAATAAACAAACTAGCTAACCATATCAAAAATGCACAAGTAACGATTTTTGAAATACTGCTTTTTACAGCATACGAATAATCTTCATAAGATTCTTTTTTGCTGGATAATACAGGCCATATGAAAGATAATAGTGCATCCATCCCTAATGCTTGCCAGACTGTAATTTTACCAACTGGAACAATCGTTGTGATAATTTCATTCCATCCGAACTGAACCACAAATGGCGATACAACGATTACAAATACAGCACCTAAAATAATTCCTAATTTTTTCATTTTACAAATCCTCCTCTTTCACAAACACCCCGTCAATCATCTTACCTTTGCGCTCCTTGATAACTTCATAAGCTTCTTCTAAGCAATTTTTCAGCTGTAGTGCCATTGCAAAATGATACCGTACTGATCACGTTGTCAAGAAACATCAAATCTGCTTTGATTAAAGGAATCTGTGTCTCATTGTGACAGATATGAGCGTATAGCTTCTGAGCGATATTCCCCAAACTAGAAACCATCAGCAGCAATTCAAGTTCCTGTTGATTGGCCGAAATCTGAGCACCGTTCTTGATTTGTTGTTCAAGCCCAATCAATACTACCTGGATGTCTCCGAGTGCATCGTAGATCGGTTCAGATTTATCCTTTGCAATGCCTTCGAACAATTCTCCCGACTCTTCCATGAGCTTCAAGAATTGCTTGACGGGATTTGCTTCATGTAGATTTCTGTCAACAAACCACTGTTGAACCTTTTCTTCCAAATTCATTTTTGTATTCATCTTATTTTTCCTCCTCTTCTTTTAATGATTCCATTGTCTTAATAATTTTTTCTAACATGGATTTGTGTAGCGTGATGTAATTATTTTTTTCTTCACCTGTTCGCAGAAGATACAAATTCGTTTGCCAAAAATAATTACAATTTTCAGTTGAACGGTAACTTTCATCCGCTTCAATTTCTTCTTTATTAGCTGAACTAACAAGAATTACTTCATCAGATTCTTTCCAATCAGGAATTCCCAGGCATTTGTGTACATTTTCAAATGCTAAATCCATTAAAATATCTTTAGCCATTATTCTCCTCCGTTTTCAAGGTCACGGTCTATAAACCATTGTTTGACTTTTTCTATTGTGTTCATGATAACTCCTTTGCTATAGCAGCAATCACATTGACAGTCACGCTATTTCCTGCTTGTTTGTATAATTGACTGTTACTATTGACCCCCTGCGCCTTGTCAAAAGCCCAATCAGGAAAACCTTGTAACCTCCAGCATTCTCTAGGTGTTAGCTTGCGGATTCGAAATCCATCTGATAAATGGTTATTTTCGTGATAGCTATTACTTGTTAGTGTAGGAGCTATTTCATGCACTCCACCTTGATTATATCCATGACCACGCTGAATGATTTTAGGTTCAAGTCCTCCGCCTTGATAGGCTCTTATAGTTGGTGCGATACCGTCTGTTTCGTAAACCACACCGCATTGATTAAAATTTGGCTGCAAAACTCCGAATTGTTTTATGGTATTGCTTTTTATAGCTATCTTCTGCCCCTCTCCCTTGTTCGTTGTGAGCGTAGGAGCTAGGCCGTCAGCTCGATAGACTTCTCCATTCATGCTTTTTCCTGAAGGATGGATGTTCCCGATAGATTTTACTTTCTGCGATTTACTTTCAACAATGTACGCCCCCGCGCCTTGTGAGTTCCCGTATCTGGTTGTAATGGTATTGCTGTACTGTTCTTTGATTGAAGTAGCTTGTTGGCCACCTTTTGAGAGAGGAAAAACTCTTCTGGTACATTCTCCTCTAAGATGTCCGATAATGAACACACGCTCTCGATTTTGGGGGACTCTGAAATCTTTGCTGTTAAGCACTTGCCATTCCACATTGTACCCCAATTCATCCAAGGTTGAGATAATGGTCTCAAACGTAATTCCGTTTTCGTGATTGAGGAGTCCTTTGACATTCTCAAGGAATAGATATCGAGGTCTGAGAATAGATGCGAACCTAGCAATTTCAAAGAACAAAGTTCCCCTTGTATCCTCAAAACCTCGTCTGTTTCCTGCAATGCTGAAAGCCTGGCACGGAAATCCTCCACAGATAATGTCCACACGTCCGATTCTTCGAATAGACTCGTCTGATACTGCTGTGATGTCATGTAGCTCTATTTCTCCTTTCGTATTGTGCATCGCTTTATAACTTTCTCTAGCAAACTTGTCGATTTCACAAAACCCTACGCATTCATGGCCAGCCGCTTCCATTCCAAGACGGAAACCACCAATCCCTGCGAATAAATCTAAAAATTTCACAACCTCACCTCATCTCCAATCCTCAATGATTCGTAGCTTGTTTGAGTAACTACGAAAATGCCGTAGATTCTGTACTGTGATAGTGTACATGTCACCAATCTTCTCCTTTTGTAAGACTCTGCCTTTGATTTCTGCGCCTTGATTATCGGCTCGATAGATAACTATCGGGCGCTTTTCTTCTAGTTTTTTAATGTGGATACTCTGCCAAATATTTAATCCAGCAGATAGCAGAATCCATACTGCGATGAATCGTTTCATTCTGTGACCTCTCTTCCATCTCTTACTTTTTGCAAATAATATTTATATATTTCATTGTTGGTATGTTCATTTACTAACTTTTTCAAGTGCTTTATTGACCACTTCTGATATGCTTCTATAACCACCATATTCTTTGATGGCTTCAACATGGTCATACAGATCTTTTGGTAAGCGTTGCTTGTATCTTTCTAGCCATCACTCCACCTCCTCTCTCTTGATTTCTCCAGTGAGTCTATTTTTGAAATATGAATTGTAAAAACGAATATCATTTGCATATATATAATAATCAGCGGTTTCTTCACACCACTGGCTTCGTGTGTAAGGGTATCTGTTTGGTCGTTTCATTTTGCCCCTCCCATAAAAATTATTAACAAAGGTTTTGCTGTTCAGTATCGATGATTTTATTTTTATAATTCAATATCGAGACCATAACATCATTTATAAATGCAGGCTTCAAAATGATTTCATTTGTTTCAAGAATCTTTTACCGTTGATTTTGATTTTGATATCATAACCGTTAGCGATATGTTCAAGGTCATCTTTAGACAGGGAGATTTCAAATTTACTCATCACTCCACCTCTTCCTTCGCATACTGCAACCATACAAGAGTTTCATATAAATCGCTTGCGTGTCTCTTGATATTGCCTAACTCATAGCTGTTTAGATTATCTGAGTTTGTTATAATATCAATTTTTTAAATTATTGATAGCTAGAATAAAATCTTTTTTTCAGTCAGTTCATTCCGTCCCTCCTCAATCTCAATCCCCTCACAATCGAACACCCAGCCGAAGCCTGCGTCTTCAAGTTCTTTGCGGGTGAACTTTGTTTTGTAAGTACGGTTTTCTTCTGAACTTGAAAAAAGCCATTCATTTGAATGTTTTTCGCAGTTCAAAGTTTCGTGATTTCCACAAATACCTTTCACTTTCACCAAATACCGCTTCTCTTTCTCGACCTCGTAACCGTCAAGCCATGCACGAGCGAAGAGTTCAGAATTATCATAGTACCATTCTGCGACTCTGTCAGACATGTTCCCGTCTATTGATTCGGAAAGAGTGTAACACAAATTTTTCTGTTCTGTGATAAATTCCGCCACAAACTGTGGAATCACTGGTTTGTTCAATTCTTGTCGAATCTTATCAGCATCTTTCAATTGATTACCAACCCATGCTCCCTCAAGTTTTCCTTGTTCGTAGCCCTCACGATATTTCATCGAACCGTAGTCGCTCCCTAATTCTTTTAGAATGTCATTAAGCCATCTGGCCTGTGTCGTTGGGTCAAACCCTCTAATTCGACCAACAACATCTTTTAATTTGAACGGCAATGCCTCTGGTTCGTCCAAAGACCGTAAGTCTTTCAAAACCAAATCAACCGAGGTCACTTTCTTCTTGCTAGCTTTAAATTTTTCATAGCGTTCAATTGGTCCCTGTATGTTCATCTTCCCTTCCTCCATAAATCAAATAAACTGCAATAACTAACTGTGACATGTTTGGTGAATAGCCAACCCAATCATCAAACTCCTTAGATTTTGGCAACCAATCCTTAGTAGCACCAAAATCATAGTCTTTAGGTTTTTCATCGGCGAAGATACATTCCATCGCTCCCATAAACGTCATGCCATCTTCTGTCATTTCCCAGAAATAGTCCGCCCTGTCTTTCACTGCTTGTGGTAAATCTTGTTTTGGAGGCTTGGGCTTCCCTTCTTCTACCGACCAGCCGTATACTTCATTAACTTTTTTCTTTAAATCTTCCATCATCTTCGCTTCCTCCAACTTGTTTTCTAAAAATCCAGCTCTTGCCCCTCATGGCTCGAAGACACAAGAGCTAGCAAATTCTTTATACGCCATTCGTCCAAGTCTGACGCATATCCTAGCTCGCTTTTAACGTGGTTCGCGGCACGTTGATTTAGTCGCTAAGTAGTAGCAATCTATCGCACCATAATCAAACCTCACATCATCTTTTCCGATGTGTTTCTTGAATTTTGGTCTAGTAATACCTGAGAAAGCCCACTGATGGTCTTTCATCCGTTTGATAAGTTCGTCCACATTGTTGAAATCACCAAGAAAAAACTTGCAGTGTCCATTGTAGACGAAATATAGTTTTTAATAACAAGGTGTCCCACCTCTCTAAAAGTAATCTTTCCTTTTATTTTTTAAGTCATTAAATACCATCAGATGATCATTGTCTACACCCTTCATCAACCGACTCATAAACGGCCGACCATATCGCTTCTGAATTTCTTGCGCAGTCAGATTAGTCGTGATAACCGTGTTAGCCCTTTTTATTGAGAATGTTATAAAGAATACTAAAGGACCACTCACTGTCCTTCTCCATCCCAAGATCATCCAAGACCAAAAACTTTGCACTAGCAATTTTATTGACCAAGAACTCTTCCTGACTAAAATCAGCTTTAATCTTCATCAGCAAGTCCGTGACATTGATAAAGATGGCAATTTCCTTTGTAGTCTCTGATAAATATTTCATCATAGCAAAAGCAAGATGGCTTTTACCTGTTCCAGCTTCTCCTTGAAAAACAATATTGTTCCTAGCACCCTCGGACCACTCCCGACAAATCCTCTTTGCAAAAGCCAGCTTTTGCGCTTCTTTTTCAGTCGGTGTGTCGAAGTTGTCAAGAGTAGCATTTTTCAGGACATCATCATAGAGAGAGAATTTCTCAAGATAAAATTTCCGCTCTCGCTCATGCTCTGCATCAGCCAGCTCATCAACCTTCAATTGATTCTCTGCATGGATCCGTTCTGATTCGCATAAGCGACAGAGAACATCATTTGTCCGAAGGATTTTGATAAGAGGAATTCCGTGCTTGTCGCAAATTTCATCCTGCTGTTCAGTATTCCTGAGGTAAGATAAAGCCGTTTCTTCTAGTGCATTGGTTACCATGATACCTTACCTCCACAAGCCTGCCAGCTGGCCATATCTGACAAGCAGGCTATGACAGTGAGAGAGGTTGTTTTACAAGCAGTGACCTTTTTTCATCGCTGATAGGATAAAACTCCTCTTCAAATTGCTTGATAACTTCTAAAATCCCCATTCGTCCTTAGCCCCCTGTCCTGATTGATTCCCACGAGAAGTAGTAAATCCCTTTGACTTGTTAAAGTTTGATTGTTCTGCTTCTTGTTGTACAGTAGTCTTGATGCCATTTTGCGCCCAATTCTTCAAAATACTATTTACATATCCAAAACTTCGTTTTGAATTATCAGCAGCCTTGTCAATCGTAAGTTTTACCAATTCATACTCCATATGATCAAATCTAATATAGTCAAGTAGTTGTTCAAATTGTTTACCATCAAGCACCCCGATACGATATTGATAATATTCAGCAATAGCAGAAGGAGAATTGTCCTTTGCGGAATCTATCTCTTTTATATCTCTATTCTCTATTTCTATCTCTTTCTCTATCTCTTTCTCTGGTGCCTGTTCGTCCGACATTTGTCCGGACAAATGTCCCAAAAGTTTTTTTGGTCTTTTTTCTAAAGCGATTTTTTTGTCTATATTCACGCTTTCTGTCCGCTTCAGTATTTGATGAACCAATAAAATTTTGGATATCAAGCATGTAGATGGCACCGTTATCTAATACCTCAATCAATCCCATCTCCTTAAATATCCCTACTGCCTTTTCTACAACTGCAACGGGTTGTCTAGTAATCGTAGATAACATCTGCGCATTATAAGGTATGCGGTCATTAAACATTAGTTTCCCATTGTTTTTTAAGGCTCCTGAGATAAAAGCTTTAGTAGAATATTTGAATAAAGTATCCCGTCAGGCATGCTTTCAAGGATTGTTACATCGTCATTATCAAAAATTTTTCTCGCAATTTTAAGTAATAATATTTTTTTATTGTCAGACATAGTCTCTCAATCTGCATCATGCCCTAGCTCCCCATTTTCGTTGATTTCTACGAAAATCCATGGTCATTTCTTTGTAGAGCAAGCGCCCATTTTTCTTTTTAGGAGATTCGCATTTTGCATTCTTAACGAATCATTATGACTTGCTTCTTCCAGGTAATCCTGAGCTAGCCTGTCATAGTCTTCGATACATGTCCGAAAAACTTGTGGCACGTCCTCAATCGTTGAAGGAAGGCCGACAGGTTGTTGTGTGTCATAGGTTGATTTTCTGTCACACATTCTCAGGTTTCTTCGAGCAACTTCTCTGAAATCTTCTGCTTCTTCGATGATGACTACTGTTTTTGTTCAGTTTTTTCTTCATTTTTAGCAGTCAGTAACATCAGGATAAAGATCCCGATAAAGATTGACACTAAGCCAAGCAGCTGGCTTGATAAAGTTGGTTCTGTCATTTTGTTCTCCTTACGCTCTTAATTTTCGTACTTGTTTTTCTAACTCTAAAATCTCATAAACATCATTGACATCGTACATAGTATCTTTCCCTTGCTTACGAAATCTTAATCCTTTTCGTTCTAGCATCTTAACATATCCGTGAGTGAAGCCGAACTTCTTCATCAAAGCTTGTTGATTGATTGGCATGCGATCATTCTCTAACTGCTCCTTGACTTGCTTTTCAGCAAAAGCAAGTAATTGATTGGTCAACAATTCAGCACTTTCGCCGTCCAATCGTAATTGTAACGTTATACCTTCCATTTTCTACATCCTCTCAACTATGCGGGCAAGCATTTTTGTGATATAATGGTTTTAATTATTTTAGTATGCGCCTGATTTCCGTCAGGTGCTTTTTTGATCTACGAAACATAAGCGTTCAGTTCCATAATCTTCATCTTGGTATTAGTGCTTGGCTCCCACGTCATCCAGTAAGCTAGAGCTGCATCCGCATACTTCTTGGGTAGCAGGTCATAGCGACTGATATTAAAATGATCCTTGAAATCAATCTCAGCTTGTCTGAATACTGATTGAGCGAAGATTTTGTCAGCATAAGCTGGACTGTCAATACCACCCAAGCAAGCTACTACACGAGCCTTGCGCTTCTTCAGCAGCGACTGAGCATAGCTTGGATGAATTGGTTGCTCACTCTTGAGGTAGTCGATATCTTCCAGCATGGTCGCCTGTTGCTTCCGAAGTTCTTTCTGTCCAGTAAATAGGGCGATAAATGCATCTTCGTCTAAATCTTCCCGGATAAAACCGCCTTGTTTTCTAATAGCCGGCAAGACCTCTGATGTCACCCAACGCTTAAACTCTTTTGCCTGGGGTAACTTGCTGGATAAGATAAGGGAGTAGAGACCAGATTCATTGATGATGATAGTGTTTTGTGTTCGACCTAAATTGTCGGTGAGTCCGTATTTCACGGAGTCATCTTCATCAACGTGCCGAGAAATTGCGTCCAGTGGTTTAGCATATCCTAGGATATCTGCAACATCCTTTCCAACAAACCAAGGCTCGTCATCAATTGTCAAAGTACGGACTTCTTGCCCGTGAAAATTAAAAAAATTTCGTTCATAATATTCCTTTCTAAATTTGGTATAATGTAAATAAAACTCGGAGGTGTAACATGAAATTTGAACCAGAACTAGTAAGAGATATTTTGCTAGACATTGAAGAATTACATCAATATCCAGAATCGTTTATTTTTCTCTAGTAACTCGAAGTTTAAAAAGAGCTAATAAGTATGAAACAAATACTATTGTTTATCACTTTAAGTTACTATCAGAAGCTGGTTTTATAAATTGGTCTCCGTCTTTTGACGGTTCAAATTCTTTGTATATTGCTTTTGTTCATGGCATGACTTACCAAGGGCATCAGTTTCTTGATTCAGTGAGGAATCCTAAAGTTTGGAGAGAAACCAAGAGTGTCGCTGAAAAAGTAGGTGTCTTTTCTCTAAACTTTCTATCTCAAACCGCCTCACAAATCATTACTAATCTTGTAACAAACCCAGAGCTATTTAAGTAAAGTATTTTTAAACGACTGTTTGACAGATACTATATGAGGCGCTTCACGGTTATTTATATAATCAACCTGAATAAGTGTCGCTGGCGCTTCATCTTTCTTTGTTTCCCAAATTATCTTGATACCTTGAAGACCAATATCTTCTGCTCGAAAATCAATCCCGTTCAAAATAACTCGTGGAATACTAGAGTCACTGTTTATCTTAATTTCTAAATTTTGAATTGGTAGTAAACTTTTTGATAGGCCACTCATCATCCCTCTCTCCTTTCTTTCTGCTCAGCAATATAGGTCACGGTCCTCAATATATCGTTGAGGATCGTTCTTTATATCTCAATTTGAGATACTTTGTTTTAAAAAAATAATTCACTTTCTGTCTTGTGAAAATAATTGGATATAATCGATATTTCATAATCGTGGAATGGCGCTTTACCACTTTCTTTTTGTTCGTATTGTCTTCGGTCTTTCAAGCCGATTAAATCAGCCATAAAAACTGTTGTGAGTTCGTGCTTTTTTCGCTCTTTTCGCAGCTTAGTTTTAGGCTTTAATTCTTGTTTTTCTCAATCTTTGTTTTTTTGTAAGTTTTTGCACGTTCCTACCTCCTTATTTTTCCATTTGTTCCTCGCAATTCTGCTATAATAAAGCTAGAAGGGAGGTGATCTAATGCCACAAATCACCAATGATAATGTCCAAATTTGGACACTCTATATCACAGTAATCATTGCAGTTGTCGGTTTTGTTTTTAATACCATTTCACTCTGGCAAACGAAGAAAGCTACAGAGGATATGGCAAAGCCTTATATTAATGTTTATGTAGATGCCTATGCAGTTAAAAATCAACAACGTACCTATGTTTTTAAAAACTTTGGCCAAACTCCAGCATATATAGATAATATTCAGATAGATGGAGAATTGGATTCATTGAATTCTGTACACCGCTTCGGCTCGCTCATCGGAAATATGATTGCACCAGGACAAAAATTTACATCATCGATACAACCAGATTATAAAGGACGAATCACACTGACAATTACCTACTCAGATAACAAGAAGCGCAAATATACAGATGAGTTTATACTTGATGCTACCCTGGCATCTGCAATGATCTACACAGTAAACGAGAGCAACAATAGCGACTCTCCTGCAACAGCTATCAGACAATCGACCATGGCTCTATTACGCGATCTACGATAGTCTCGTCTCCGAATGATTTTACAGTTCAAACATCACGTAAACATTCAATTTTTATCTCAACAGTTTCATCGTCAAGTGTATTGGCGATGATTTTATTTTTTGCATCGATAACTTCGTTCAGGTCTTTGCAAATTAGTGAATAAAATACTTTAACATTTGCATTCATTATCCCTCTCTCCTTTCTCTTTTTTTCGCTCCATGAGCAACAGCCTGCCAGGGAGTCGAACCCTTGTGCTACCGATCAGGCTACATTCATTTTGTCCTGCATTCCTGCGAATGCTGCATCAAATCGAATGTCATCGATTTCGTCTTGAGTGAAATCAGCATCAAGAAGGTAACGCTCTTGGCGTTCGATCTCTTCTGCCAACTCTGTCCATCCGAAAGCGAACTGACGACAGTTGTTCCAGAATGATTCAAGCTGACCATAGAGGAAGCCTTCCTCGTATGTGTTTTTGAAGTAAGGTTTCTGTAACCACTGCTTTGAAGATGTTGATGGCTTTCTCGTTTAATGTGTTCATGATGTTTCCCTCCGATTTGTTTTTTTTGTTATTTCCTTAAGCTTGGTTTAATTATATCTCATACTGAGATATATGTCAATAACTTTTTATCACTTTTTGAGATTTTTATTTATTTTTATCACATTGGTATATAATAAAAAAAGAAAGGAGTTAATTGATATGAATATACTAGGAAACTCAATTAAAGAGGTGAGAAAATCCAAAAAGTTAACTCAACTTGCCGAACTGACAGGTTTTAAACAAAATACAATTTCTAACCATGAGAACGGGAATAGACAATTAGATGAAAGAGATATAAGAATATATGCTCAGGCTTTGGGTGTATCGCCTCAATATTTGTTTGATTTATCGAAACCTTCATCGGTTGATAGCACTCCCCAAATCCAAACCATCTACGACGAACTAAAACCTCCAAGGCGAGCCAAAGTCTTGAACTACGCAGAGAGGCAACTGAAAGAGCAGAGAAACGAAGAAGAAACGAAGATAAACGAAGTATCGGAGGAAATTATTCAGCTCTACAGTTACGACTACTACGACCACCCAGCTTCTGCAGGTACAGGGCAGTATTTGAACGATGTACGAGTGGAACGGATTGAGTTGCCAGTAGATATCGATGCTGACTTTGTTATTCCGATTAAAGGGGACTCTATGGAGCCAGACTATCACGATGGCGACCTGGTATTCATTCAGACAAGCGTAGATTTGAATAACGGAGTTATCGGAGTATTCAATTATAACGGGGATGCTTATATCAAGCAGCTAGTTATTGATAAAGAACAGGCATACCTACATAGTTTAAACCCTATATACAAGGATATGCCAATCACACCAGAAACAGACTTCCGAATTATCGGCGAAGTCGTGGATTTGTACAGAGAGGGATAATATGAGTAGTGAAAGCAGACCAATGGAAGTGATTAAACACAACCTAGATTGTCAATGTCATAGACGAAGAGATGGATTCGAGTCAATGATAAGTGGCATTCTATCGAGTTTTCGGTAGACGATCCAAACGAACCTCCTATGACCGAAGCAGAAAAAGCCAACGTAGCCTTAATTATTCAACAACACTTATCAAAAAAATCCGAATAACAAAAGACTCTATAAAGACGCTCTGAAGAGACTTGACGTTCCTACAGAGTTTGATTACTTAAATACTACAATCTAAAAACCATGACAAGTGAGATCATGGTTCAAGAGGAATACTTAGCATTGTTGGAATGAAAGGAAACTTATATGTCTTACTCATATGTTGCTTTTAGATGTTGAAACTGCGAATGATTTTCGGGGGAGTGTTTGTTCTATCGGTTTAGTAAAATTTAAAGATGGAAATATTGTTGATACTTTTTACACTTTAATCAATCCAGAAGAAGAATTTGATGATTTCAATGTTTTTCATCCATGGCATTACTCCTGAAGATGTTCTTGATTCACCTACATTCCCAGAAGTAAGGAAGGCCATTGTTGATTTTATTGGTTCTGATATAGTTGTAGCCCACTTTGCACAGTTCGATATGGGAGCTCTTAAGGATGTATACCAAAAATACGAACTGGAGTTTGATAACATAGAATATATTTGTTCATATCGATTAGCCAAGGTTGCTCTCCCTGGACAATTGAATTACAAACTAAAAAGACTGGCTAAAAATTTGAAGATTGAGCTAGACCACCACAACGCTTTATCAGATGCGCGAGCAAGCGGATTGATTTTAGAATATCTACTATCTACTAATTCATTTTCCGACCTCAACGCTTTTTTAAAAGAATTTAGATACAATAAAACTGGCTTACTTGGTCAGTATGGATTTAAAAGGAAAAAAAGTTATCAATACAAGGAAAATCTTATCTATCAGCCAACAGAAGAAGAAAAAAAGCATTAATGAACCCAGACCATTACTTTTTACGGTTTGTACTTTTGCTTTACTGGCAAACTCGAGCGAATGACTAGAAAAGAAGCTAACAAAGCTGCTGCGTTAGTTGGTGGCATTCCTGAAAAAGGAGTGACCAAAAATACTAATATCTTAGTTGTAGGGGAGCAAGATTGGAGAGTTGTCGGCACAGATGGATTAAGCAGTAAAATGAAAAAGCACAAACCTTGTTAGAAAAAGGTCAAGATATTGAAATCATGACAGAAAATGATTTTATAAGATTGCTTGAGGAATAATTAACAAGAAATAAAAAAACCCCCACACTCTCCGACGGCCATCTTTTGAGTGTGAGGATTCAACTTTCCATCAAGCAAGCAATGGAAAAGATGATAAAAAAATACAGTTATAGTTTATCATAAGTTCTACACCTTTTTCAACTATGCGGGCAAGCAATCGAAAAGAAAGGACTTTTTTTATGATAAAAAAATACATTACAAAAAGGAGAGACTAGATATCTCTTTCAAACATACCTGGGCATAGACCCTGCTACTGGAAAAGAAAAAAACGTACAACACGCCGTGGTTTTAAAAACCATTAAAGAGGCAAAGGCTGCCGAACGTGACCTTCTCTTAGATGTTGAAGAAAATGGTTTTTCAAACAATGAAGATTTCCAGAACCCTACTTTCGCTGAAGTCGCTGAGTTATGGCTTGATAGCTATAAAAGCACTGTAAAACCAACAACATATCAGAACGTTAAGAAAAAACTTAATGTTATGATTGACTCATATTTTACAGATATGAAGATTAAGCGGATCAGTGTCGCTTATTGTCAGAAGGTTGCTATAAAGTTAAGTAATCGCTATGTCCTCTATGCCAATTACTACTCTGTTATTAGCCGTATTTTCAAGTATGCCGCTTCTCTTGACATCATTAAGTCAAATCCCTTAGACAAGATTATCAAGCCTAAAAACAAAACCCTTAAAGGGCAAAAGAAAACTACTATACAAAAACAGGAACTAACGGAGTTCCTTAAAGTTTACAAAGCAAATTGTAAGCCAGTCGACTACACTTTTTCCACTTGCTCGCTTTTTCTGGATTGAGAACTGAGAGGCTATCGGCCTCATGTGGTCAGATGTTGACTTTGAAAAATAAACGGTTAAGCATTTCTCGCACGGCTGTCGTGATTGGCAAAAAACAAACTGTTCAGGACCCTAAAACCAAAAGAAGCAAGAGAGTTATCACCTTAGATGATGAAACTCTGAATGTTTTGAAACTCTGGAAACGACAGCAAATAAAAGAATATTTCCAAGCTGGTAAAGCATACCAACATGATTCGAATTATATTTTTTTACGAATGACATAGGGGGATGGCTTTTAGCTGCAACTATGAAAGTGAAGCTTAGCAGATTCTTTTGTAAACACAAAGATCTTAAAAAAATTTCGCCTCACGGATTTAGGCATACACATGCTTCTCTTCTGTTTGAAGCTGGTGTTACAGCGAAAATCATTTCAGATAGACTCGGTCACAATAATGTTCAAATCACCCTTGATATGTATACCCACATCAATGATAATCAACGTGTTGAAGTCGTTGACCAGTTCATGGATTTCATCCGCTCCAGCTAAAAGTAAAGTCGTATTCAATCTCGTATTCACTTTTGCTTAACACGCTAGAAGTTCACTGGTTTCAAAGGATTAGCAAGCTGTGTACTATTTATGGTATAATGAAAGAATGAAATACCCAAAAATTGATTTAAAAGAAGTTCGTCAACAAGCTAAACAGTTTCAAGCTGAACATCCACGTTTATTGCTTGTCTTTTTATTACCAAGCATTTTCCTGATTCTATCCAGCTTCATAAGTCCATTATCCCTACTTGATGAGGGGATTCTTGAGCAATCCTTCTTTACTTTTTTGATGAGCTTGATCCAGTCCTCACTCTTTCCTCTAGCAGTTGGATTCACAAGTTCTATTATCCTAGCTGGTGCTCTTTTTACAACCATTAATCTTTACAGAATTTCCGAGATAGAGCTTTCTTTTAAAGATAGTCTGTCCTTACTTAACAATCGCTTCTTTACCCAGACCTTTCTGACTCTCTTGCTCAAGCGTTTCTATCTCTTTTTGTGGAGCATCCCTAATCTTTTTGGAGTTTACTTGCTCTTTTACAGCAGTGCCATGGCTCGTAAATTTGTAGAACTTCATCCCGAATTTCCAGCTGTCGACGTCACCAATTCAGATATCGAACATTTTCTGCTCACTTTTGCACTCTACTTCTTTGGTAGCGTCTTTCTGATGATTTTGGGAACCATTGCCTATCTGCCACAATACTATGCTTATTCCCAAGTAGAGCTGCTCCTATGTGATACCCTTGCAATTGGAATTGCCAAGCCAAGTCGCGTACTCAAAACCAGCCGCTTCCTTATGAAAGGCTATAAGTTCCAACGCTTCGTCCTTGATTTACAGCTACTTCCTTGGTATCTCCTTATCTGGATCAGCTTCGGAATTGCGAGCATCCCTACTTTCCCTTATATCTATAGTAGTCAATTCTTCTTTTATCAAAGATTACTCGAAATCAAGCGGAGAAAAGTTTAATGTGAATGATTAAAACCAGCACCTTCAATAGAAAGTGCTGGTTGTTTTTATTTAAATGGTTACTTGATCTCTGTCTTTAATCATATAGTGTTTTAATGGAGTTAGGCTTGCCAACCAATATAGGAAGCCACCAAAAATCGCCGTAAAGCCACTACCTGTTGTGATTAAGAAGATCGAACTTTGAATTTGTTTAGTTAGGGGATTGTAAACAAAGAGTACCGCAACTAACAGAGATACGAATACACAAGACAAACCAACTAAATTAAATCCCTTAGTAAACTCATAAGCCTGATGTCCATCTAAGAAATAAGCTGATCGTAAATCTAATTTCCGTTTTCTTATCAAGAAATAATCAACAACAATCATTCCAATAATAGGTCCTTGAATATAAGCTGCAAGCGAGATAAAAGAACCAAAATATTCTTCTACGCCACCCCAAATTGTTAACGCACTCACATAAATCATGGCAATCCAAACCATTAGTTTATAACTCACCTTAGGCATACCGCTTTTAACAATCATACAGTTCACATAGGATCCTGTCCCTTGAGTTCCAATATTTGCAAAAGCTACTAATAATAAACTCAAAAGAGCAAAGGTAGGAGTACTCAAGGTTGAAAGCATCGCAGTTGGATCACTCTCGTAAACCCCTGTTCTTACAAACATAGCTAGAGCCATAACACCACCCGTCGCAGCAAAGAATGGTGCTACCACGCCATAAGATAAAGAAGTAGCCCAATACCCACTACGTTCTGATTTTGCTAAACGTGGTAAAATTAATGCTTGCGTCGACCAAGAAAAGGCAGTCGCTACATTCCCCTCTCCTGAAATCATAAATCGCTCTAGCGGGCTCAAATCTCCTTGTACTGCTGGTTGAACGTTCATAATGTCAGTAATCGGAACTGCTACAAAACAAATTCCAACGATAATCAATCCAACAACTAGTAAAGCAATTACCATAAACCGATTAATACCTTTTATAACCTCTGGTCCACCAAGAGCAATCAAGGTCCCCAATAAGACACAAAGTGTCCCAAGAATTGGTGCCCAAATCCCCTTCTCCAGTCCAAGGCCGAAATTATTAGCTAGATGAATCATAGAACTGGCAAAAAGATTTGCAGTAACTGCATACCAACCAAAATTTGCTAAACTGATAGTTGTTGACAAAAATGCCACTCCACGCTTCCCTAAAACCGCTCGAAGCCAAATCCATAAATCAATTCCGTATCTCACTGCAAACAAGGTGGGAAGACACTCGATAAAGACCCAAATAATATTAAAGCTAAAAATATTGATTAACATCTGGCTGAAGGTCAAATATTGAGCAACATACGCTCCTTGTGTGTAACACCAAGTTGCAATCGCAAAACCACTTGTTGATAAGAATAGATCCCAGAAAGGAATATTGCCGATCCTTACTAGTCATTGGAACAATCCCAGTTATGGTTTCTTGTTGAATAAAGTCGGTCGTTTTCGACATTATTTAATTCCTCCTGTCATAGCTAAGATAATCAAGATTAGATTAATTCCAATGATAACACCAATCAAAGCAAAATCTTTTTTTAAGAATGGTTGCGCAAAATCATAGTCTGGAGATTCCATTTCTTCCAGTCTTCGTTTCGTTTCATCCGCTACCAATTGTTCAATTTCAGATACAGATTTCATCTTATTTTTCTCCTAGATATAACTCTAATGAAAGTTGTCCGTATTGTCTGGTAAATCGATACCAAGTATAAAGAAATTCTCCCACAGGTTTTCCAACACTCTCTTGGAATAAGGCCCACAAGAACCAATAATAAGATGTCACTGCCACATAGGCTAAATAATGACGTCTTGTTTTTGTATCTGGAACTTCTTGCAAGTAAATCTCAAGTACTTTCTCAGCTTGTTCAACAGTATAATTCGAACAACCAATGAAGGTACCTAAATCCCCTGCAGGGTCCCCCATACCAGAATACTCCCAATCAATCAGACTCATCTCCTCTTGTTCATTTAGGAGAAAATTAGGGCTATAGGAATCTCCATGACATAAAACTCTCTCAGTGTCATCCTGTTTTAAAAATTCTCTAATAGTTGAAATGTTTTTATCGAGTTCATCAAGTCCATCAAACTCAAAACGATTACTAGCCTTCAATTTTTCTCTAAAATCATCAATTCCTACAAATAAATCAAAATTATGAGTTGTCTTCTCTCCAGACTGATGTAGTTTTCTCAAGAGCCCCATAGCTTTTTCTACATGATCCCAATTATCATAATCAAGCGGTCTAGCGTTAGGGATAAATTCTGAAATCTTCCACCCTTCGTTTTTATCCATTGCAACAAATGTTCTGTCTATTTGCAGTTTTGCTGCAATTTCCATAGAAGCCGCTTCACTTGATCTGTTGATATATTTTTCAGTTCCTCTTCCAGGATGACGGTAAACATATTTTTTATCAAGACAATCAAAACTAAAGGATGTATTGGTCAAACCATCTTTGAGTGGTTTAATATGAACAATATCCGAAGCATCACAATTCAAGGTCTTGCAGATGTTATCAATAATCTCAGAATTAGAATTCATCAAGTAGCGGTCATCAAATTGACGCAACTCATCTAAGGAATCAAATTCTTTAACAATATCCGCTGAATAATGACGAGCTTCTAGATGCAATTCATGAACATTACGGGTATAGTAATCTTCCCAGAGCTGTTCTTTATAGGGCTCGTGTTTAAACTCAGTTTCTAAAAATTTTTACAAATTTTTTTCACTAAAGGCACGGTCAAAAATACACATGTCCCACCATAGCCCAAGTGTCTTTACCCACCAATCTGTATATCAACAATCATGTTGTTGGAATCTTCGGTAGCACAATATTCGTCTGTCTCGCCTTCCACAAATATTGTTGAATAGTAGCCCTCTATAGATATACTTCTCAAATGGGATTTTCAACAAAATAATTGTCCGATGAACAAATATAAGTATTTGATAGTTGATTTCTAACTAACATTAGTGAAGAACAGTTATTGTATTTATAGTAATCATTATTGACAACGATTTTTTTACACCATATTTTTTTCAGCAAGGTAAAAACATTTTTTTCCTGTAAATAACCTACAATAACTGTAATATCTTCTATACCTGCTTCCTGTAGTTGTTCAATTTCCCTTTCAATCAGGCGTTCCCCTTTGACTTTTAACAATCCTTTTGGTACTTCGTAAGACAATGGTGCAAATCGACTACTCATCCCTGCAGCCATAATCACTGCATTTTGTACTCGATAAGGTTCTAAAGCTTCTTTTCCTAACTCAGATAGGTGACCTTCTTGATCAATCCAATTAGCTTCTTTCATTTCTTTAAGCAGGGAATTAATTGTTCCTAAAGAAACTTCCAATTGTTCCGCTAACTGTCTTTGTGTAAACTCCTCTTGTGGATGCTCTTGCAAAAAAGACAGTAATTTAAATTGTTTTTCTGAAATCATATTGATAACCTCTTTTTGTTCAATACTTTGTTTTAAAAAAAGATTATAGTATGAACAGTCGCTTTTTGTCAAGTATTATCCCAAATAAACTTTAATAGTAAAGAAGTAGTCTTGAATAACATGACCACGCATTTCCATTAGTTTTTAAAAATTTACAAACAGCACTTCCTTAACCACACTGAAGTGAAACCAACTTAAAAACAAAAAAATTCGTATAAAAAGTCTAATCGTAAATAAAAAAAGCGAACCATACTTGTTTCTGATACTCAGAATTCTATCTTGTCCGCTTTTTTTATTTAATTTATCAAAGCATAAGGATTTATAATAATGGATTCTTAAATCCAATATTTTTTCCACCTCCTCTTTTTATTTCAAGAAAAGGATACTCAAGAGTGCTAAGATTGCCGGTCCACCTTGCTTGAGAATGATTTTTTTATCTGCTGTTAAGGCACCATAAGTCGCTGCTCCTATGACAAATAAAACAAAAGATTGTTACGATTTCTAAGCTATGTGAGAAATAAATTCCGTAAATAATAAATACCCCAATCAAGGCATTATAAATTCCTTGGTTTTTGAAAAGTGAGGTTACAGATGGTCTTGCTAGTTCTTCTTTGTCCATATTAAAGACACGGCCGGTTGCGTCTGATTGGGTTGCCATACTCTCCAAATAAAAGATATAAAAATGTTCGAGGGCAACAATAGTTGCTAAAATAGTAGTAATGATTGACATCGTTTTCTCCTTAAAATTCTATTTTTTCTAATCCTGATACTAGTTTTGTCAACAAAGCTGTCAGGTCTTGCTGCTCAGTAGAGGATAAGATGTTCTCCATCTGCTCCTTCACTCGCAAGTGATGTTTAGGCGGACTGACTAAGAGTTGATTCTTGGCTTCTTGGGTTAATTCAACTAAGACTTCTCGCTGATTGATTGGATTCCGATTGCGACTGACATAGCCTTCTGACTCCAGTATCTTAAAATGACGGGTCAGGGCTGCCTGGTCAATCTGTAACTTCTCCTGAACGGCAATCTGGTTGCAGGGTGACTGTTGCAGTAAAAATTGCAGGATTTGATAGCGGGTCAAACTAATTCCCAATTGTTTCTCAAAAAGTTGAGTAATGGTCTGATCTGTTAAATGAAGCTGGTACAATAATTCATGCATTTTTTTAGTATTTTTCTCCTTTCATTAATATATGATTTATCAACTATTGACTTATCAAATATAATACAAATAAATTGACTTTGCAAAGCCTTTTTGCTTACTCCGTTAAATTAGTCTCCTAGTCACAATCCCTCAAGGCTATGTTTTTTTCTATTTTTATGCCTGGAGTTTATTTACGCTATCTAAGAGTTTGAAAACAAAAAAGAAGCGGAAACTCAAGTTCCCAACTTCTTATTATTCTTAATTCATAGATACGTGAACGTGGTCATAGTGGTTTTCTGTGATGCTTCCACGATCTGGCATTGGATTCCAAGTGTAGGCTGGTCCATATTTGCTATCGTATGGTGCATAGAAACGTTGTTTCCAGATGATGTAGCTAATGCCACGGCTAGCCATATTTTGGATCGCATAATCTGCAATTTGATCTCCAAGAGCTGAGCTTACTGGAACCATAAAGTCAATTGCAAGGCCTTTTCCGTGGTCTCCGCTATCTCCAGGACGGTAGCCGCTAAATGATGTGATACCAAACAAGTTAGCAATTTCTTCTTTAAAGGCCGCAGTTTGTGGTTTAAGACCTGCATTCTCTGATTTTGCTGCAGCAAGTCCTGCATAGTCAGGAGCTGCTGGGGCTGCATAAGTGTTTAAAGAGTGTTGACTTGGTTCTGCTTGATAGGTAACGTCTTCTGTATCAGATGAGCTTGTAGCCGTCTCTACAGCTGTTTCCTCCACTACTGGAGTTGAGTTCTCTACTACTGGGCTCGCAACTTCTGCTACAGTTTCAGTAGTAGCCTCTGCTACCGGCTCTTCTGCTGGTGTTACAACTTCTGTAGTAACCTCTGCTACTGCTTCTTCAGTCACTTGTGGTGCTACTGGCTCAACTTGAGCCTTTGTTTCTTCAACTGGTTGAGTTAAATCTTCAACCTGTACAGTTTGGTCATCTACAGTGACTTGGTTGGTTGTCAAATCTGCTGTTGCAGTTGTTCCTTCGCCACCTTGAACTGTATCAGGGGTTTGAATTTCAACCTCTGTCACTTCTTCTTTTTCATTGACAGTTGTTGTAAGGACTGTCTCAGGGAAGATCAAATCAATATTGCTGATCTTGTTCAAGTTAGCAAGAACGTTCACATCCACTCCCAAAGCTTCGGCAATGATACTTAAGGTATCACCATACTGAATCGTATAGCTTGTTTTATTCTCACTCTTGGTAACATCGTTTTGAATTTGCTCAACACTACGAGCTGTCCATACTAGTTCTTCTGCTTGAGTTGCCAATACAGGGGCAAGGGACAAGGCTACTGTTGATGCTAAAATAATTCTTTTCTTCATACTATCAAACTCCTTTTCAAATGTAGTACCTGTCTATCATAACACAAAGAAAATAGAAAAAAAGCCCTTTTGGGGCTATTTAACAGAACTGTACATTCGTTGTAACAAATCACATTACTTGAAATAGTTTGTTAGTTTCTTGTCATCAGGCTGACACATTCTTCTTGAAGAAAATTCTAGAAGGAAGCGAGCTAATATCTTCTAAATGCTCTATCTGTTGATTACAAGTTGCAGGAGAGGCAAGAAAATTGATACTCTGAATCCCACTATTTTGAGCAAATTCGATATCCAAAGTCCGATCGCCGATATAATAAGTTTGCTGAGGATCTAGTTCATACTTATCTAGAAGATAAATCGCAGCTTCTGGACTAGGCTTCCGAGAAAAGCCACTTTGATTGGTTAAAATTTCTGTGAAATAGTGGGCCAAACCCAAATTTTCCAAAATTGTAAAAGCATTATCCCCTTTATGGGTATAAACAAACTGCTCAATTCCTTGCTGGTCTGCCCAAGCTAAGATTTCACGCGCCCCCGGCATCAGAACAACTTGAGCATTCTTCTCAGCCAAACTCTGAGCACGAACCTGATTGAGCATATCAGCATCCAAGCCTCTTTCTTCTCCCACCTTTTCCAACAGATCTTGAACGGAAGTTTTTAGAATAAAGGCACGAATCTCAGTCTTATCATAAGGAATGTCAAACTGGGCAAAAGTCTCTTCGATTCCTGCTAAGATAGCCTCATAAGAGTCTAACAAGGTCCCATCTAAATCCCAGATAAATCCAATTTTTTTCATATGTCATCCTTTCAAACAGATATATTGCTTATAACGATAGCGCAGGAAGAACCAGCGAAAACCATTATCCAAAAGCGTTCCTGCCCAAATACCAGGCAAGCCCCAACCAAGAACAATTCCCATCAGATACCCTGTTCCGATACGGATACACCACATTCCGATACTTGTCGCATAAAAGGGGAGGCGTGCATTTCCTAATCCCTGCCAGATAGCTGTATAAATGACTGTCCCTGTCGTCATAGGAGTTCCTAGTAGTGAGAAAAGCGTCACCAAGACACTGGCTTTAATAGCCGCAGGATCACTGGTGTAGAGGTGACTTAGGGGCGTTCCAAGAGTATAGATACTAAGTGTTAAGGGCAACATAAGAAAGAGGGATAGCCAAAAAGTTTGCTTACTTAAGTTGTCTACCCTTGCCCAATCATCTTCTCCAACTGCTCGAGCTACTTGCATAACTGTTGCCGTAGCGACACCAAAGGCTGGCATATAGTTAAACTGAGTCAAGACTTCACCAATGGCATTCCCCGCGACGGCCTCAGTTCCGAAAGAAACAACCAAGGCAATAATGACTACATCACCAGCCCTCATCATGAGACGTTCTCCCGCTGCAGGTAAAGCCAACGTCAGTAAGTCTTTGTCCAGTCCAAACCTTGGTCTCGTATGTGGAAGTTTTAATTGTGACCATAAAATCACAACCCCGATTAAACGAGATAGGATGGTCCCCCAAGCAACACCAGCTATCCCCATATCAAGAACAAAAATAGCTAGACTTGAAAAGAGAATATTCAAGGCATTGGATAAAAGACTCACATAAAGGGGAAGACGCGGATTATGGGTGGCGCGAATCAAGGCTCCTAGACTAGTCATCAAGCCCAAGAGGACGATTGTTCCACCGACCAAAGCTAGGTATAGTCCTCCACTCTCAGCCACAGCCGCTTCTGTCCCCAAAAGACCAATCATCTCTTGACCGGCAAAGATGGACAAGAACCCTAAAATCAAGCTCAAAAGCAAGGTTATCTTGAGCGCTTCTGTCACGTGGTAGGCTAGTCTAGACTGGTCCTTCTGCCCCAAACTTTTGGAAATAACACTGGAAATCGCAGCTCCTAGAGCAATAAAAATCGCTTGGTAAATGGTGATAATGTTACCCGCTACAGACACACCCGAAATGGCGATTAAGCCTAGATGTGCTACCAGATAACTATCCACCATTCCCATAAGCATCTGTAAAAAATTTTCACCCATGGCTGGCAGAGCTATGTTGAGAATGTCTTTATATTTCTTAAACAATCCTTCCTCCTGATGAAAAGAAACTCAGTTAGTTTCCCAACCGAGTTTACTTCCTCTGTTTTAAAGTCCTAGATAAGATTCTACTGCAGTCTGCATCTCTGATGCTGCAACAGTTGTCTTGTGACGAACTGGAGCTGTTTCAAGGCCATCCACTGCTGGTGGCACTGCTACTCCTGAGATTTCATGTAATTGAGCCAAGGCTTCAAAGTCGCTAAGACCTGATTGTCCAGTTACAGCTTCTACTGCAACGACTGGGAATTTGTAAGGACTAGCTGTTGAAGCAATCACCGTCTTAGTCACATCGCCTGTTGCTGCTTGGTATTTTTAAATACGGCTGAAGCAACTGCTGTATGAGGATCCTCGATATAAGAATCTGACTCGTAAACACGCTTGATTTCTGCTGCGGTTTCCGCTTCTGTCGCATACTCTGCCGCAAAAAGATCAAGAATCTCTACATCAAAATCTGTCAATTCATACTGACCTTGAGTGTTCAAGGCATCCATGAGTTCAGCTGTCTTAACCGCATCATTACCCAAAAGATGGAAAATCAAGCGCTCCAAGTTTGAAGATACCAAGATATCCATAGACGGACTAGTGGTCACCTTAAACTCGCGCTTCTTGTCATAGACACGAGTTTTAAAGAAGTCTGTCAAGACATTGTTGTCATTTGAAGCACAGATTAGTTTCCCAACTGGCAGACCGATTTGTTTAGCGTAAAAGGCAGCCAAGATGTTCCCAAAGTTTCCTGTCGGAACGGTGAAGTTGACCTTGTCACCAGCCTTAATCTCGCCAGTCTTAACAAGCTGAGCGTAAGCATAGACATAGTAGACAATCTGTGGTACCAAACGACCGATATTCATAGAGTTGGCTGATGAAAATTGCAACTTGTTGGCTGCTAATTTTTCACGAAGAGCCACATCGTTGAACATATGTTTGACGTTGGTTTGAGCATCGTCAAAGTTTCCATCAATAGCGATAACATGAGTATTTTCCCCAGTTTGAGTGGTCATTTGCAACTCTTGTACCTTGCTGACACCATCTTTTGGATAAAAGACGATAATTTCAGTTCCAGGAACATCCGCAAATCCTGCCATGGCAGCTTTTCCAGTGTCTCCAGAAGTTGCAGTCAAGATAACAATCTTGTTTTCCAAGCCATGTTTCTTGGCAGCTGTTGTCATAAAGTATGGCAAGATAGACAAGGCCATGTCTTTGAAGGCAATGGTTGAACCGTGGAAAAGTTCCAAGTTGTATTGGCCATCAAGTTTGACAAGAGGAGCAATGGCTAGCGTATCAAACTTGCTATCATAGGCATTGGTGATACAGTAGTCCAACTCCTCTGCTGTAAAGTCATCCAAGAAAGCTGACAAGACCAGCTTAGCCACTTCTTGGTAAGAAGCATCTTTTAATGTGTCAAAATCCAAATCTACCTTTGGATAACTAACCGGAGTAAACAAACCTCCATCTGTTGCCAAACCTTGCAAAATCGCTTGGCTGGCTGTTACGGTATTTTTCGCATCACGCGTTGATTGATAAACTAATGTCATAAATCTCTATCCTTTATCTATAGTCTCATCCATTATAACATGATTTTTCAGAAAATTCTTCCTTTATAAGAAAATTATAGAGTCATTTTTTCTTTCAGAGGCTCTAAATAGCTCATTTCACTCTGCCCTCTCATCTCAAGTCCTTGCTCTGCTATAGCTAGCAAATCTTTTGAGAATTGAACAATTCCAGCTGTCTCCTCATCTGAAAGCTGTTTCTTAGAAAACTGACGTCTCAAAGATTTGTAGTCACGACCAAATCTCTCAAAGAAAGGTGCTGTTTCTAGGTATGTTTCAAGCTTGTCTAGATTTACCAACAAACCTAGATGAAAGGCTGCCGAAGCAAAGGTTCGGTCTAGGGGTTGCGTACAAACACTACGGAATTCAACCGTCCCTCGAGTTGTTAGGTCTTGATATTGGTAACTACGGTGCGTTTGAAAATCCTTCTCTTGAGGAACCAGAAGAGTTTCTTTTCCATTTAGAGTATAGGCAAGAATTTCATCAGCAGCTAGGTAATCTCTAGCCCGAATCGGAGAAAAATAGTAGGTTTCCCCATCTCGTTCTGCTGTAAAAATCGCAGAGCGGTCTAGATAATCAAAGAAATCATCCTCATCTTTAAAGAGTTTTGCATTAACGCCAACGTTCTCTGGATAAATCCCATGCATGGAGTCTTCCCAAAAGATATCTCGTGAAATCTGAGTATCCCATTCTGCTCCCGAAAACTCAGAATTTGCAAACAGATAGGCTTTAGCTGCTTCTACTTGATTAAAAGCATTGATAACTCGTAAATAGTTTGACTTTGAGACATCTAACTGAACTTGACTCCCACAGATAAATGCACCATAGTCTGGAAAATCATGCAAAGAAACGGACTCCTGATTGTTGCCCATCTTCAGATAGTCCATTAACATCTGGTAGCGATGATAAGCCACAGGTCGATTGTCATTTTGATTCCAGTTTGGGTGAATCCCCCAACCCTGGATAGCATGATCCTTTTCGCCTAGTTTTTCCTGAATCACCTTCATATAAGCTTGAAATCGTCCTTCGACCTCTTGGATTTTCTGGGCTCTGCCAAAGGCAAACTCCAAGGTCGTGTAGGAAACCTCAAACAGAATCCGATCCTGACTCTTTGGTTCTACAAGTTGAATTGGATTGCCATCCTGGTCTTCCTTTTCAACTTCTAGACTGAGAGCGTCAACTAAAAAACGCATCAATTCCTTGCTGACTTCAATATCTGTAGGTTGGCCTTTCGTATGAACGATAGGAAACTCCAACTCAATCACCGATATAGAGCTCTGGATTTTTCTTTTGATATTTTTTTAAATAACGGTTCTTCAATAACTGAATCGAAGGGGACATAGATACCTCTCACTCTAAATTCTCTTACTAGAAAGATCAATTGCTTTCTATATTATACCAAAATCCCCTCGAGAAAGAACTCAGAAAAATTGCTGAAAACCTTCAAGAGGCGATATAAAGTCAACTTTTCTAGCGTTTATAGGTATTTACTCGCCAATGCATCAATCTTATTTGTTCAATTTTCACAGTCTTATCAACCGGTTAAGCGATTACATAGTTTTTTACCTCAAAACTATTGTACTATAGTAAATATCGTGATATACTTCACATATAAGTAAATAAGAGGGCAGTTCAAATTCGACTTCACTTGAAAACCTCTCAAGCCAAGCCCCTTTTCCTCTGCACCTCAACGACTAATCAAGGAGGATAGCTATGAAAGCTGTTGTTGTAAATCCAGAAGGCACTGGTGTTGCTATTGAAGAAAAAGTTCTCCGTCCACTCGAAACTGGGGAAGCTCTTGTAGAAGTTGAGTACTGTGGTGTCTGCCACACTGACCTCCACGTTGCCCATGGTGACTTTGGTAAAGTTCCAGGACGCGTTCTCGGTCACGAAGGTATCGGTATCGTCAAAGAAGTCGCTCCTGATGTTGAAAAGCCTCAAAGTTGGCGACCGTGTCAGCGTAGCTTGGTTCTTTTGAAGGCTGTGGTATGTGTGAATACTGTACAACCGGACGAGAAACTCTTTGCCGTTCCGTAAAAAATGCAGGCTACTCAGTTGACGGCGGTATGGCTGAACAATGTATCGTAACTGCAGATTATGCTGTTAAGGTTCCAGATGGTCTCGATCCAGCCCAAGCCTCTTCTATCACTTGTGCCGGTGTTACTACATACAAGGCTATCAAAGAAGCAAAAGTTGAACCAGGCCAATGGGTTGTCCTCTATGGTGCTGGAGGCCTTGGTAACTTGGCTGTCCAATACGCTAAAAAAGTATTCAACGCTCACGTTATCGCAGTTGATATTAACAATGATAAACTTGCTCTAGCTAAAGAAGTTGGTGCTGATATCGTGATTAACGGTCTTGAAGTCGAAGACGTTCCAGGTCTTATCAAAGAAAAAACAAACGGTGGTGCTCACTCAGCTGTCGTAACAGCTGTATCAAAAGTTGCCTTCAACCAAGCAGTTGACTCTGTTCGTGCAGGAGGTCGTAGTAGCTGTTGGGATCTCCCATCTGAAATGATGGACCTTAGCATCGTCAAAACAGTTCTTGACGGTATTCAAGTCATCGGTTCCCTTGTTGGAACACGTAAAGATTTGGAAGAAGCCTTCCAATTTGGTGCAGAAGGTCTCGTTGTTCCAGTCGTTCAAAAACGCCCTGTGGAAGATGCTATTGCTGTCTTTGATGAAATGGCAGCTGGAACCATCCAAGGTCGTATGGTTCTAGACTTTACACACTAAGATAAAATAATCAAATCAAAATCGAGGAAGGGATCAAAAATCCCACCTCGATGTAATAAAAATTTTGACACGACAACTAATTGGACTTGGGGCATTTTTTTAGACGCCCTAAGAGCACTACTGACGTAAAACTTCCTAGTCCAGCTACTTTTTTTATATTAAATTTTTTTACCATTTTATAGACGATTTTATAAAAAAAGTTGATATATCAATATTTTACAAAAGATAGGGACTTTGAGATTTTTTTCACTCTTTATTATAATTAGTTGCTTTTTTTCTGAAAACGATTTATACTTAAGGAGTCTTAAAGTTTTCTTAAACTACAAGTCAAACATTTTATAAGGAGGAATGACAATAATGAGTATCGGAATCATTATTGCGAGCCACGGTGAATTTGCTGCGGGTATTCATCAGTCAGGATCAATGATCTTTGGTGAACAAGAAAAAGGTTCAAGTTGTAACCTTTATGCCAAACGAAGGTCCAGATGATTTATACGCCAAATTCAACAATGCTGTGGCTGCATTTGACGCAGAAGATGAGGTTCTAGTCTTGGCTGACCTTTGGAGTGGTTCTCCATTTAACCAAGCTAGCCGCGTAATGGGAGAAAACCCTGAGCGTAAATTTGCCATCATCACAGGACTTAATTTACCGATGTTGATCCAAGCTTACACAGAGCGCCTTATGGACGCTGCTGCTGGAGTGGATAAAGTCGCTGCAAACATCATTAAAGAGGCCAAAGATGGCATCAAGGCTCTTCCAGAAGAGCTAAATCCAGCTGAGGAAGTTGCAACTGCTGCAGCTGCTCCTGTAGCCCAAGCTGCTATTCCAGAAGGAACAGTTATCGGAGACGGTAAATTGAAAATCAACCTTGCACGTCTTGACACACGTCTCCTTCACGGGCAAGTCGCAACTGCTTGGACACCAGATTCAAAAGCTAACCGTATCATCGTTGCTTCAGATAACGTTGCTAAAGATGACCTTCGTAAAGAATTGATCAAACAAGCAGCTCTAACGGAGTGAAAAGCTAACGTTGTTCCAATCCAAAAAAATTGATTGAGGTTGCTAAAAGATCCTCGCTTTTGGTGAAACACATGCCCTTATCTTGTTTGAAACACCTCAAGATGCCCTTCGTGCTATCGAAGGCGGTGTGCCAATCAAGACTCTTAACGTTGGATCAATGGCTCACTCAACTGGTAAAACAATGGTCAACAACGTATTGTCTATGGACAAAGACGACGTTGCTACATTTGAAAAAATGCGTGACCTTGGTGTTGAATTTGACGTACGTAAAGTACCAAACGACACTAAAAAAAGATTTGTTTGACTTGATTAGCAAAGCTAACGTTCAATAATTAACATTAAATAGAAAAGGAATAAAACCATGTCAGATATTTCAATCATTTCTGCTATCTTGGTTGTAGTTGTTGCCTTCTTCGCAGGTCTTGAAGGTATCCTCGACCAATTCCAATTCCATCAACCAATCGTAGCATGTACCCTTATCGGTCTTGTAACTGGTAACCTCGAAGCAGGGGTTATGCTTGGTGGATCACTTCAAATGATCGCCCTTGGTTGGGCAAACATCGGTGCTGCCGTTGCTCCTGACGCTGCCCTTGCCTCTGTTGCCGCTGCAATCATCATGATTAAGGGTGGTAACTTTACTACTGAAGGTATCGCAGTCGCAACTGCAACTGCAATCCCTCTTGCCGTAGCTGGACTTTTCTTGACTATGATTGTTCGTACAATCTCAGTTGGTTTGGTTCACACTGCTGACGCTGCTGCTAAAGAAGGAAACATTGCTGCTGTTGAACGCGCTCACTACTTTGCCCTTGCTCTTCAAGGTCTACGTATTGCTATCCCAGCTGCACTCCTTGCTTGCAATGCCAGCTTCAGCCGTTCAAGAGCGTATTGAACCTTATGCCAGAATGGCTTTGAACGGTGGTATGGCTGTCGGTGGTGCCATGGTCGTTGCCGTTGGTTACGCTTTGGTTATCAACATGATGGCTACTCGTGAAGTATGGCCATTCTTTCGCTATCGGTTTTGCTCTTGCAGCAATCTCTCAATTGACTTTGATTGCCCTTGGTGTCATCGGTGTTGCCCTTGCCTTCATCTACCTCAACCTTTCTAAACAAGGTGGAAACGGTGGCGGAGGAGCTGCAACTTCTAACGATCCAATCGGTGATATCCTAGAAGACTACTAGAAAGGGAACAATCATGGCTGAAAAAAATTCAATTATCAAAATCAGATCGCTCAAAAAAAGTTTGGTGGCGTTCACAATTCCTTCAAGGTTCTTGGAACTACGAACGTATGCAAAACTTGGGTTGGGCTTACTCTTTGATCCCAGCTATCAAGAAACTTTACACTAAAAAAGAAGACCAAGCTGCTGCTCTTGAGCGTCACCTCGAGTTCTTCAACACTCACCCATACGTAGCTGCTCCCAATCATGGGGGTTACTCTTGCACTTGAAGAAGAACGCGCAAACGGTACTGAAATCGATGACGCTGCTATCCAAGGTGTTAAGATTGGTATGATGGGACCTCTTGCTGGTATCGGTGACCCAGTCTTCTGGTTTACAGTTCGTCCGATCCTTGGTGCCCTTGGTGCATCACTTGCTGCAACTGGTAACATCGTTGGTCCACTTCTCTTCTTCTTTGGATGGAATGCAATCCGTATGTCTTTCCTATGGTATACACAAGAGTTTGGTTACAAGGCTGGATCTGAAATCACTAAAGATATGTCAGGTGGTATCTTGAAAGACATCACTAAAGGAGCTTCTATCCTTGGTATGTTCATCCTTGCCGTTCTTGTACAACGTTGGGTATCCATCAACTTCACTATCAACCTTCCAGGTAAACAATTGTCAGAAGGTGCCTACATCGTCTTCCCAGAAGGTCCTGTTACAGGTGGAGAATTGAAGGGAATCCTCGGCCAAGCACTTAGCGGATTGAGCTTGGATAGCGTTCAACCACAAACCCTTCAAGGACAGTTGAACTCATTGATCCCAGGATTGATGGGACTTCTCCTTACTTTCCTTTGCATGTGGTTGCTTAAGAAAAAAGTATCTCCAATCACAATCATTCTTGCCCTCTTTGTAGTTGGTATCGCAGCTCGTTTCTTCGGTATCATGTAATCTCGGTGAGAATTTACAAATCATAACCACCCGTCTAACGGGTGGTTTGCACCAGGGCTATAAGCCCAAATTACCAGCCAGCGCCTAAAGACGCTGGCTTTCACGTTGTTCAAGCCTCATTGCTCTTGACTCGTCACTTGCCTCTTAAAGAGGCGTGAGTATTACTTGCCACTATCCCTAAAGGGATCCTCATATTCTTTTACACTTAATTTATCTAGTGCTATATCATGCTTTTCCTGATCTTGTATGTATTTCCTTATCGTGGCTTCATTAAGCCCTACTGTACTCACATAATAACCTTCTGCCCAGAAATGCCGATTCCCAAACTTGTACTTGAGGTTGGCGTGTTTGTCAAACATCATGAGTGCACTTTTACCTTTTAAATAACCCATAAAACTCGAAACACTTATCCTTGGTGGAATACTTACTAACATATGTACATGGTCTGGCATTAAGTGACCCTCGATAATTTCAACTCCCTTATAACTACACAAGCGATGAAATATTTCACCTAAACTACTCCGATATTGATTATAGATGACTTTTCGTCTATACTTAAGGGTGAACACAATGTGATACTTACAGTGCCACTTTGTGTGTGATAAACTATGAGACTTTTGTACCATGGTTTTCTCCTTTCGCTTTACAATTGGCTTGAACACCTTTATTGTATCGCGTTTGGAGTTTTTTGGTATAACCTTCGACGCGCACCCGCATAGCGGGTGGTTTATTTGTCTCGCACCTCACGGAGCGAGACGGACTAATAGTCACATAACAAAAAACATACTAAGATTAGTAGTGAAGAAATCTCTGACGGGAGAGAGTACTCACTACTTTTTCTTTATGTTAAAGTAGAGGTGTCTTGTTAAGTCGTAGCTTCTTTTGGCGCTAGACGTCGTACAAAAAACTGGCAAGACACCTGTTTTAGATGGAATTTTATCAAAGTATGTTGGACGCTAGACGTCGAGTATTGAAAATGAAATCACTAAAATAAGGAATCATTCAAGACAAAGAGGTAAACATAATGCGTACAGTATTTGGGATTGATGTGAGTAAAGCAAGCTCAGAAGTCGCTATTCTTGTGAATGGTGAAAGGGTTTATGGCTATACTATGCCTAATGACATTATCGGATTTTCTCGTTTACTGGAGGATCTAAAGGCCGTGAGCAACCCCGAAATTATTTTCGAAGCTACTGGTGTCTACTCTCGCCGACTTCAGGCCTTTCTAGAAGAAAACGGCTATGACTATACACGTCTTAATCCTTTGGAAGCTAAGAAGCAACTTGATGGATTGCGAGTCCGGAAAACCGATAAGATCGACGCAGAGAAACTTGCTTCGTCACAATTTGTTTTAAACCGTAAGCCAACTCATGTTCAAGAAGAAGTCTATCAAAACTTGCATGATCTTAGCCGATTCTACCAAAATCTGACAGAGGATATCGTAAGGACGAAGAATAGGCTGCACAAAGTTCTTCAAATTGCCTTCCCAGAAATCGAGAATCTACTATCTACTCCTACAGGTGAGCAATATTGGAATCTCGTGTCCATCTTCCCAACCAAGCATTGGGTGCTGGAACTATCAGAAGCTGAATTGAAAGAAGCTATTCGCAACTCAACCTCTAAACGCATTTCAGAGAACAGAGTAGGTAACTTGACTGAGAAGTTAGTTGGATTGGCGAAGCAATCTTATTCTGGCATTTCAAAAACCTCTCCTATGGTAGAAGAGGTTAAGTATGAGGCACAGGAACTTATAAGGTTGACAAACCGTCGGGAACAAGTTTTACAACAGTTGATAGCGTTAGCTGAACCTCTACCTGAATATGAGATTCTTCTCTCTATTCCTGGTATCGCAGAAACAACGGCTACAAGCATTATTGGCGAATTAGGAGACATTCGTCGTTTTAAGTCTGCTAATCAAATCAACGCTTTTATCGGTATTGATCTCAAACACTATGAATCAGGAGATTTTCCTAGGTCAAGAGCATATCACTAAGCGTGGGAATCCTTATGCAAGAAAAATTCTGTACAAATGTATTCACAATATCGCTTCAGCTAGCCATACCAATCCTTGCCATATCGCAGATTTCTATGAGAAACGAAAAAGACAATCGCAGATAACTTCAACTAAGCCACATACGATTGCCTCTATACATCGTCTCATTAGGACAATGTATTATCTTATAATGCATAATAAACTTTACGACTATACTTTAGCACAAAGTCATTAAAGTCGCCTATGCCATATAATTCTAACACCTTGTTTCAAAAAATGCCAGATAAGGTGTCATTTTTCTATGCTCAAATGTCAGAAAAATGGCTCGAACTATCCTCAAAAAAATTCCTTCATACATTTTCAGGAATAATGTTGAGTCAGAAACCGTATTATACTTGACAAATGGTAGAAAAAGAATCAGGTTTATCACCTGATTCTTTTGGCTCTTTGTCAAATAGTGTTGATGAAGAACCTAATGAAAAAAGAATCCAACAAAAATTGGACTACCTGTCTCCGGTTGGATACCGAAGACGGTAGCCCTAGGGTGTTTTTATTAAATTCTCACTTTTTGGGGTCAGTCCCTAAGCCTGATAGTAATTTTTTGTTCATACTATTCCCCTTTAGTCATTTACTACTTTAAGTTGCATTGCTTTAGCTACTTCTTCTGCCTTTGATCCCTTAGGTGTATGGATTTCTACATCTGGGTTACAGTTATCCACAAAATAGAAGTATTCTGTAATTTCTGTTACACTTGCTGGAATTGTAATAGATTTAATTGATAATGTCCCCCAGAATACTAATGTTCCAATACTCTTTGTTCCTTCTGGGAATACAACTGATTCTAATGAACTGTCAGAGTTGAAAACATCATCTTCTACTGTTTCTATTGACTTACCAAAGTGGACATACTTTAACTTATTGTCAATCGCAAACGCACCTTTTCCAATATATCGTACTGTATCTGGTAAAACGATTGCCTCACAATGTTTCAAGTTCGCAAGACCACGTTCTCCAATTGCGATAACAGGTTTACCTTTAATTTCCTTTGGTACACGAACAACCTTATCGTCAGAAGTACAACTATAGATGACATAACCTTCTTCCTATAAATATACGCACGTTGATATATTAATATCTTTAAGAATTTATAACTATAGTTCCTTAATTTTCCCAGTAAAAAAACGAAAGGCACCACAAGTTATTTATGTGTTTTCTTTAAACGATTCATGTACTTCTGTCGCAACTTCTCACCCGCCTTTAATTGCGGTTGCGATAGATTGAGGACCTAAATATGCATCCCCTGTTATTAGTTCATTTCTATTGTATTCTGATGTTGACCGAAAGTCAAATTTTTACCTTTCATCTAGAACACTAAAGTCTACTTTTGTTCAATTGCTGCAACGACAAGGTCACATGGAATAATATGTTCACTACCTGCCACTTCATGCGTTGATCTTCTTCCACTTTCATCTGATTCACCAAGTTCCATTGTAATAACCTTTACACCAGTTACTTTCCCACTCTCATCACGCAATACTTCTTTAATATTCTCTAAGAAATGGAATGTAACACCTTCATTGTGTGCATCTTTGATTTGTAGTGTAGCTTCTAGTATATTGTTCATATGGTCATCATTCTTTTTGTTTTAGGTTTCAGCGCTTTTAATATAATGAATGTTGGCCTTTTTGTATTACTAAAATAGGGTTGGTGGAAAATTTCCATCAACCCTAAAAAAATTATAGAATCACAAAAACCCTGACCAGAGATAGCCAGGGTTTTGTATTTCAAAAATTATTCTGTAAATTCTATAGTTACTTTTACTTCAGAATCCATTGAAGAAAAATATTGTTTTATAATAATTGATTGCAGATTCTTTAATTTCACTCTTAAATTTATCTAAATACTCTGCTTGTTTATCACTAGAAAGTTGGTTAGCGACCAATTTCCCAGTATCAATATCTTCTGTAGTTCCACTTAATAACTCTCCATGACTATCATATAAATCATAAGGATTATCTTTTTGAAAGTTCAACACCAATTACTTCCAATTTTGGAACAATAACCTTATATTCTTTTTCGCTTATTTGTTCAACCTTTACACTACTTTTTAATTCCAAATTTAGCTTTATAATTTAAAATTACTAATGCTGCTTTTTTTAGAGAACGGCACATCAAACCCAAAAACTTGAGTTGTTTTTTGTTTCAGAAATAATTTCATTAATTCCCTGCATTCAAAAATACAACTTCATTCACTTTTTCAATACTTTCGATATTAATTGACGATTTGACTTCTGATTTATGTTCCTTAGGTAAGAAAAATAGCACTCCAATAGCTATAATAGCTATTAATACCACATTCAATAGTACACTAAACATATTAACTTTCTTCTTTAATATAGACAAGATAAAAACCTCACTTTAAATAATCTATCTAAATTTTACACATTCTAAAAGAAAATAGTCAATATTTTTCGTACTATCTTCTAAAATTAATTGTGCCTATTAAAAATGAAATTAGTTTGTTGCATTTGATTATATTTTTTTGAACACCAAATCCATTTAAAATTGAGTGCTATTTTGAGCACTCAAAAAGGGCTCTTTGTCAAATAGTGTTGATGAAGAAATTTAGGAAGGGATTAAGCAACTAATTGTTGCTTAATTCCTTTTTGTTTTTGAGCCAAACATTTTTGTTATTAAAATAATCCTATTTCTAAAATGGTAATAGTTTCTAAAGCCGTAGGCATTTCTTTTTAAGCACTTTTTATTTTATTGTTTATTCCTTCAATAGGGCCATTTGTTCTAGTTGGATACTCACAAGTATTTTTGAATATATGGCAAGTAAGTCATAAGAGTCTTTAATACTCTTTTTAAACCAGGAGATAGGTCTAATTGCGTAGCTGCTTCAATCGTTTCCTTGAATTCTATATAATCTCTATCCTGTATACATTCACGAAGTGAATGTACAACCTCATAATCATTTTTTTAAGAGATGGATTTTTTTCTAAGATATAATCTACGATTCCTTTACTTTGTTATGAAGCTTTCAAAAAGCTTATAACGATTATATTTATAGTTCTGAAGTTCATTAGAGTTCTTTAAAATTAACTTCCAATAATGTTTTAACTTTCGATATAATTTAGAGTCTTTATAGCGATGCTTATTCATGACACGTACCCGAGTTCGATTTAATTCTCTATTTAAGGCTTGTACGATATGAAAAGGATCAATGATAATTTTAGCGTTAGGAAACATTTCTTTTATTAATTGAATGTACGGTAAGTACATGTCGATGGAGATAGTTTTTACCTTTAATCTAGTCTTAGGCTCAAAAACGATGAAAAATACTTTTTTTCAAGCTGTAAGATTTTTCTATCTCGTACAACATCGACCAGCTTGTGTAGTGCTATCACAAATAATGAAGCTCATATTACTATCGGAAGATTTGACGGATTTAAATTCATCAAAACACAAATGCTCAGGTAAATCGTGTAATGGTTTAATCTTTAGTAAACGTGTTGTATCATCTATGATACGTCTTACCGTATGAACTGAAACATTTGTTTCTTTTGCGATATAGGTTTCAGATACTGTTTCACTTATTTTTGATTTAATTTCGTTTTTTAAGCGTTTAGAGATATGACAGTGTTTTTCTACGATTCGACTAGTGTCTGCGGTAAATGAAGAGCCGCATTCTCTACAGAGAAATCTCTGCTTGCGTAGATTTAAGTAGGCCGCTAGGCCTGAAACAGAACAGAGAGTGATACGAGATGTTTTCGTGCCGTTTTTAACGATATTATTATTTCGGCTAACACACCCACAAACGGTACAAAATTCTGGTTTATGCGTATAAGTAGCTGCATAAAATAAAGATTTTCTCTTTTTAAATATCTTCTCTTGAACTTTATTATCCCAAATAATGTTTTTATCTTTGATTTGTAGTGTAGCTTCTAGTATATTGTTCATATGGTCATCATCCTTTTGTTTTAGGTTTCAGCGCTTTTAATATAATGGATGTTGGCCTTTTTGTATACACTAAAATAGGGTTGGTGGAAAATTTCCATCAACCCTAAAAATTATAGAACCGTTCTTTTTATATCTCATTTATTCTGCCAAGGCACCCATTGGATCCCATGGAGCAAGTACGATTGGTTCTGCTTCATAAGCAGCTTGTTCTTCTGCTGTTAGTAATTCCTTACGAACAACGATTTGGTAAGTGTATTCGTCCATCCAAGCATCTGAGGCAACAAAGTATCCATCTGTACCGACCTTGTCTCCCATGAGTTTTCAACTTTCCACTTGATTGATTTGCCATTTTCATCCAAATCAACCCCTGTCAAGACCATGGCGTGAGTCATCAAGCTTTCGCTGTAGTCCAAACGTCCTGCCTTGTCTTGAGTGAGTTGAATGTCCATGCTTGATTCAAAGTCATAGACATCTGTCGCAAGTATTCCGGCTTTACGGTTGCTGAGCTGGCCAACATCTGAACCAAACCAAACAGTTTCTCCTGTCTGCATTTGGGCAATCGCCAATTCTTTCAAACGTTCCATCGGTACGTTGATGTAGCGAACTGCACGGCTACCAACGACATTTCCCAACATCTCAACTGTGTAAGATTTACCGTAAGGTTTGTCAGCAGTTGGAGCATTGATCACAGAAACGTAGTCTTCTAGTGGAAGGTCAACGTATTTCTTGTAAAACTCTTGTGGTGTGATGCCTTTTTCGCTTTGGTAGTTGTTGTCCTTATCACGATAAGCAAAGTCAAATTGACGTGGTGGAAGTCCTAGTGACATGGCAAGGAAGTTAAAGATTTCTTGCAAAAGGTCTTCTTTCTTAGCTTGTACAGTCGCTTGATCTGCACCAGAAGCCAAGAGGTCACGCAAGATTTGAGCATCTTGACGAAGCAATTTGTTAAGGATTGCATTGAGTTCACGGCTGCTGCTAGATGAAACAGACTCTGGATAAACAGACTTAGGAACGACACCATATTTCTCAAAGAGAGCCACAACCATATCCCATTGACCACCATCTTGTTGTGGAGTTTGGAGTAGGAAGCTAACCTTGCGACTTGTCAATTCTTGGTCTGCAGTCGCAATGACTTGCTCCAAGAACCAGTTTGATTTTTCATACTTGTCCCAGAAGAAGGTGTGAGCTTGTGACAATTCAAAGTTTTCAAGTTTGTATTGAGAGATGAGTTTGTGGCGGAAGGTATTAAGGGCCGCAAACATCCAGCAGCGACCAGAAGCCTTCTGGTTAGTGACCTTGTCCTTTGTCAAATCAAGTGAGAAAACAGGTGTGTTATCTACATGGCTTTGACGACGCTCAAGGGCTGCAAAGATTCCATTGTGGCTGGCAGCATTTTCGATAGCTTGGTATTTGACATTTGCTTCATAATTAGCAAATAATTTATCTGTAAATGATTCTTGAATCGCGTTCATAAAATCCTCCTTTTATTCTACAGTCTATTATAACTCTTTTCACAAAGGAAGCAACCAAAAACTGAAAAAGGCAAGGATATTTTCCTCACCTTTTTCAAAGATTACACAGTTTACCTAACACTTTCGAGCAAGCTTTCTAATTCCTCTGTGGTCAAGCGACGCCATTCCCCACGCTTCAGATTTTCATCCAAGGTCAAAGTTCCCATGGTCAGACGTTGCAAGTCCACCACTTCCTTGCCACAGTAAGCAACCATGCGTTTAATCTGGTGGAATTTCCCCTCTGCAATAGTCACGCGAACCAGACTTTGGTTTTTTTCTCTATCAAGAGATACAAGCTCAAGCTTAGCAGGTTGGCAGGTAAAGTCTTTGAGCGGAATCCCCTGAGCAAATTTCTCTACATCCTCTTGGGTCATGATTCCATCGACCCGCGCCAGATAAGTCTTATCCACATGGCGTTTAGGAGAAAGAAGAGCATGAGCCAGTTGGCCATCATTGGTCAAGAGCAAGAGTCCATGCGTATCAATATCCAAGCGTCCTACCGGGAAAACTTCCTTTGAACGAGCTAAATCATCCAACAAATCCAAAACAGTCTTGTGTTTAGGATCTTCAGTTGCTGAAATAACATCCTGGGACTTGTTCATCATATAGTAAACAAACTCCTCGTAGTCTAGCTTTTCCCCGTCAAAACAAATCTCGTCTGTCTCTTCATTGATTTGCAGCTTGGCTGATTTTTCCTTTTTACCATTGACCGTCACACGCCCAGCCTTTAGAAAGTTTTTGACCTCTGTCCGACTTCCTACGGCGCAGGCAACTAAAAATTTATCTAATCTCATAGCACTATTATACCATGAATAAGCTTAATCTTATACTCTTCGAAAATCAAATTCAAACCACGTCATCGTCCCCTTGCCGTACTCAAGTACAGCCTGCGGCTAGCTTCCTAGTTTGCTCTTTGATTTTCATTGAGTATTAGTACAAAAATAAGCCGCCTGATTGGGCGACTTTATTTTATAGGGAGATTATTATGAAAAATTTTTAGGAGTTAAAGTTAAGGTCTTCTTAACTTATGCTTATAGTATAAGCTAGATTCCTAAAAGTTTTCTTAAAACTATTTCTCCTCAAAACTTAAATTTCTTTAAATCTTCACTATTAAAATCAAGCATGTCTCTTTAAAAAAATATAGATCATGAAAATGTTAAGCCATAAAGAGGAGTAGCATCACAAATAAGGCTAAGCTAACGAGCAAAGTTAGAACTTTAACAAGCGTATTGCTTTGCCAATAGCTGGGCTTTCCGATATTACTAGTTGCATCCATAGAAAAATTTGAGTTTGTCTTGGGTTGAATGGTCACAAGAATGATTAAGGAAAGAGCTAAAATAATGGTTAAAATTATCAATAATTCAGTCATTTTAACTACCTCAAAAGTCCTATCAAAGTAAATAATAAACCAATCAAGATAACTAACCCCAACAAGAAAGAGAAAGTTTTACTAATCTTTTCACCACGTGTAGCTTTTTCTTTTTTGATGGGTTCTTGTTTCATCTCTTCCATACGACCTTCAACATCCTGATAAAATAGATCTTTTTTAGTCATGGCTTTCTCCTAAAATGGTTTTCATCCGCTCCTGATACATGATTGGATCCACATAATTGGCATGGTAACCTTGGTCTCCCAGAGCTCGTCCCATTTCTTTGACATGAGAAAGAGCTAACTCAATGGTGTGAATCATGTCGTCAACTGCTTCCTTAGCGAAAATATGATTTGGAGCAATATAGCGACGATTATGGGCTGTTTCCTCAAAAGCTAGGACCAGTTGGTTGTGTTCAAAAGCCTGACGAACAGCCTGGAGAAGTTCATTCCCATAGTTGATATCCAAATAGATATCTGATAACTGATAAAGCTCCTGAATCTTTTGGGGACTGGCATTTTGATAGAGTACGACATTGGGATAGCGGAGCATATCCAGCAACTTGGATGACATCTCTGTCACTGCTGCTATTCGGAAAGTAACCCTTGGTAAACTTTCCACCAGTTTTTCGACTTGCTCTAGTTGGTCCGAATTGGTCACAATCAAGGCATCAGGACGAACAAAATTATCACGCTTAAAGTGATAATGATAGCCTAGGTGACTAAACTTATGATGGAATTTTTCATCCGTCAATTGCAGAGCGCGTTCATAAGTCGCATAATCTGGAATGATAATGGTCTTAGCTCGAAGCTGATCATTCTCCAAAATCAGTTGCATATTTCCTGGTATACCATCATGTAGTGGTTCTTGCCAAACTAGAATATCCTGACCTGATTTGTCTGGGAAATGGAAGGAAGTCAAAAACGAGGTAGATAGGGTATTAAAGAGAAGGTGGTTAAGATTCACTTTCAAACCTTGTAAGAAGTCTATAATAAAGGCCACTCGACCAGAAAAATGGCGCAATCCTTGACCTTCCAAGGTCAGCAGAATATCACCTGTGACATGGTTTTCCAAAATAACTTCTTTTTGATCTACGTTCCGATAAGAAGTCATAATAGCTTGGCCAGAAGCATCAAAGGTCGTCTTAGCAAAGCAAGCTCCAAAACGATTGTAGTGATCTACTTGGAAGATGCGACCTGCTGGTGTTTTCCATTCGACTTTTTTCACCAAACGAGCCTGTAAACCAGCTGCAAAATGAATCACTGCTCGTTCTTGATTAAGGTCATTGATGGTTCCAAATTGATTATTCCCAGCAATCTCCCAAAAGTCTGGTACAGGAACTTGGTTAAAATACAAGGGTTTACCGCTATCATAACCCAAATAATAGGTGAAAGGTGAGACAACTCCATCTGGCAAAAATCCATCGGGTTCAATAACCACAGCCAAATCAGACAGTCCTGCTTCAGTCAGACTATAGTGCAAATCTTGGCTTTCTTGATTATATACATCAAATAACTGAATCATCCACTACCTCCTTGATTGTATTTTTCCCATTTGTTCAAAAATCTCTTGAGTCAAGAACTTCTCGGCTATCTGGTAGGATTTTTTTCTCATACTATCCAAAACGATTTTCCAAATACAGTTGGCAGATTTTTTCTGCATAAGCTTTCTTGATTTCATCTTCGACATGGTCAGATGAACTTGGAATCAAGTAACCATTTTCACCATCTTCGATGAAAGGTTTGATTTCCACAAGGAACATCAAAACCAATCAATGGCAGGCCTGATCCAATTGCTTCCATGAGTGTCAACCCAAAGCCCTTCACTGGTAGAAGCGGTTAGATAAACTTCATACTGTGAATAGATTTGGGAAAAGTTCTGCATGGCCCTTGAGTTTAATATACTCTTCTGCATGACCTGCAACGATAATCTCATGAAGACGTCTTTCTTCGCCACCACTACCGTAGATATCAAAGGTTAATTCTGGCAATTCCTTATGAGTCTCAATCACAGCCTTCACGAGCCAATCAATGTGTTTTTCCTGACTAGACGCGAAGCTGTAATAAGAGAAAATGGCTTACGGCTCTCTTGTGGTTTTTGTTAATTGATCAACACTTCCAACTGGAATGGTCACAATCTTAGGAGCATGCGAGGTATAGCGAGCAAATTGTTGCTCTAAAACTTCCTTTTGGCGATCCGTTGAAACGATAAAGAGATCGACCTTATCTGCATTGGTAAAACTGGTAGTCATAATAGTTGTTCCAAAGGATATAATCATCATTTGGTCGCATTTTCACTGTAATGCTCCGCATGAACAACCACTGCTAGATGCGCCGCTTGCGCTTCCTCAAAAACAACCTGACCAATCCCTGTCTCACGATCTAAAATTACTAAATCTGATTTACTTAACCCAAGTGTCTGCATGAAATAACGGAGCAAGGCGGGTTTCCCTGTATAAGATTCGATCCTTGAAACGGTAGACTTCTCGGTCCCTTGATTCATGAACATCTCATAAGCTGGAGTCCCATCTTCATTGTAGAAGGTTCTTTGGTAGAGTGTCGCTACATTATCTTTAGAGCAAAATACTCTGTGCAGTAGCGTGTGTAAGAGAAGTAATCCTTGCGGATTAACTTACCAGCATACACATACTCCACATGTTGGACAAAATCTTTTTCCTCATCTACCAAATAACAAGTGATAAACTTGTCCTCATCTGAGAAGAAGATTCGTTCAATTTTCCCATTTCGTTCACGACGGCTTTCTACACCTTCAAAGTAAGCCAAAACATCATCTACCGTCACACTGGTCGGTGCAATCTTGATGTCTGTGAAGTGAGTGTAAAGCCAGATGACCTGATCATCATCAAAACCGATATTTGCGGTTAAGTGCTGGATATTATCACCCAAAATCATGTCTGTAAAGATAAACTTTGACGGCAGATTTAGGCTGCGAAAAATACCTGCACGGTAAGCTTGGGCATATTCAACACCACTGCTGGCCCAGCCGATTCCTAAATTTATATTGTAAATTGTCATATTGTCCCCTTTTTATGGAAAATAAGCCATAATTTCCCCATCAGGTGAAATGTCTACTCGACTCAATAGAAGATTTCGAACCATATCCTTCTTGACCTGCCTTTTCATCTCTTCAAATCCATGATAGGCTTCTTGGTAATACTCGACAATAGGATTCTTTTGAGCAGCTGATTGCCCACCAATCGCTAGACTCAATTGTTGAAGGTAGTCCACCTGTTCTACCCAGTTATCATCTATGGCCTTTAACAAGGCTAAACGCTGAAAATCTGAAAAGAAGTCATGAGTTTTCAAGAAGCGTTCGTTTCTCTTGTAGACTTTTTTGGATGGTTGTCTCTAAAACTCGTCTAATGGCTTCCTTATCTGTCAGTATCCAACTCGCGAGGAACTGCATGATAAAGAAAACTGATATTTTTTAACGATAAAATGATAGAGTTCCTCTCTACTTTCAAATGCTTCTTCTGACAAGCTTTTTTTTATGAATTCATCTAGTACATCCACAACAAAACCATCTAGATCCTCGGTACCATCAATCAAACGATTTCTTTGACTATAGACCATCTCTCTTTGGATATTCATACTCTCAGCATACTCTAAGGTTTGCCTTCTTGATGATCTAGCAGCGCTATCGCTTGCCTTCTGCGCTTTTTCTACTAATTTCCGATAGCGTCTTCCTTCTAAAAGTTCTGGGCTTATCTGTTTATTTACTGTATAGTCCTTATACATCTTATGGACCCAAGAAGGTCCATACTTCTTGATCACATCATCTTCCAGTGAGACAAAAAATTTCGACAAGCCAGGATCTCCCTGTCGACCAGAACGTCCTCTAATCTGTAAGTCAATACGTTTACTATCCATCCGTTCTGTACCAATGACAACTAGACCACCCAGTTCAGCAACTCCTGGACCAAGCTTAATATCAGTCCCACGGCCAGCCATAGAAGTCGCAACTGTCACGGCTCCCATACGACCTGACTCTGCAATCATCTGAGCTTCACGCGCTGCATTATGGGCATTTAAAACGTTATGAGCAATTCCTTCACGTAATAATAGAGAGGAGTAGAGTTCCGACATTTCTACCGATCCAACAAAAATCAATAAAGGATTACCCTTTTCATGATAATATTTAATCTCAGCAAGCGATGCATACACTTTCTCAGGTAGGGTAACATAGAGATTGTCTGGATAATCAATTCGCTGATTCGGACGATTTGTAGGGATTCGAATGACTGACATGCCATAAGTTTCTAAAAACTCTTTCTCTGCAACCTTTCCTGTCCCAGTCATTCCAGAGATTTTTTTAAACTTCTTAAATAAGCTTTGGTAGGTAATGGAAGCCATCGCCCGTGTTTCTTCAGACAAGGGAACATGCTCTTTTGCCTCAATGGCTTGGTGTAAACCACCCTGTAATTTGGTCATTTCTAATAAACGACCTGTACTTTGATCTACCAATACGAGTTCTTCCTCTTTCTCACCCTTACGGATGATATAGTCTTTATCCCTTTTAAATAAGGTATGAGCTCGTAAAGCAAAGGTCAGGTGTCTTGCTAGTACGCCATGTTCTTCGGAATAGAGGTTATCAATACCTAAAAAACTCTCCGCAGTTTGAGCGCCCTTAGTAGTGAGCCAGACTTCTTTTTTCTCTTCTTTAAAGATATAGTCTTGGCCCTCAACTAGAGTTGTCATCAAGGTGTCAATAATTCCATAAAAATTGGATTGTACCCTAGGTGAACCTGAAATGACCAAGGGAGTTTGAGCACTATCCAGCAAGACTGAATCTACCTCATCTACGATAACAAAGTTAAATTCTGGCATGTACTTTTTATCTTCACTAGAGGCTAGATTATCAATCAAGTAGTCAAAACCAAGACCACTGTTTGTCGTATAAACAATATCCGCACTATAAATTTCCCGCTTATCTTCAGGCGTTAACTCTTCATCATCGTCTTCAGAAAAGGGAATGCGAATGGTCAAACCTAAGAACTCATAGACTTGTCCCATCTCTTCTGCATCACGCTTAGCAAGATAGTCGTTAGTCGTCACCAGCATAACACCTTTTCCCGATAAGGCATTGAGATAGACTGGCATCGTAGCGGTCAAGGTTTTACCTTCACCTGTATTCATCTCCGCAACATTCCCTTGGTGGATGACAATTCCACCCATGACCTGTACATCATAGGGAAACATTCCTAAGATTCGTTTATCAGCTTCACGTACAACTGCAAAAGCTTCCACTAAAAGATCGTCTAAGCTTTCTCCAGCAGCCAATCTCTCTTTAAATTCTTGAGTTTTTCCTGCTAATTCATCATCTGTTAGCGAGGCCATCTCATCTTTTTTTAGATTGATTTGATGCAAGATTTTTTTCACCTTGCTCAATTGTCTATTCTTGTTCCACATCTTGCTCAGAATCGTCCTCTTCTATTGAAAATGAATGAAAGTCAACTGCTTGAAATCCTGCACTCAACAGCTGTACTCTGTAATGATAGGCTTCTTCTGGATAAGTAAAGGTAAAATCAAAGTCTTTTTCAATCACTTGAGAAACCTGCTTATCATAACGATCCATAAAGATAAGCCTAAAGTATAAGCCATTTTGAGGTTGAACAGTCATCTGACTAGACAAACGGTAACGATAGCCCCTTTTTAAAAGAGGTAAGGTTGGGGTTAAGCGATTTCCTTGAAAGTTAAAACTTGATGTCCACTCATGAATCATAGTACCAGAATTCACCATAGCATTTTTCCAGATAAACATGATCTCTTGAATGATAGAGGACAATAGAACCATACAAAAATGTATTTTTGCCTCATATCACCTAAACTGGCTCCTCTAAATTCTCCCCAATATATTTCTTTTATTCCGTTTGATTATCATTAAAAACTTTTCTCCCAAAAATCCTGCTCTAAAAATCATCTTATAAAATTCTTTAACCAAATTATAGTCGTATCATTATCATCGTTGTGACGACCAGAGGTCCCCTTGACCATAATACATGTGCCCCTGCATGATAAAGGCAGCTACTAAGTCATCATAGGCACGTGATCATAGTCTTCCTCTTTCATATAAGAGAGACCAAAGATTGTTTGACTAAAATCTGCCTGTTTAAAAGGAGTCCAAAACGGTCATCTAAGGCTCATAGCATCTATACTAGCATCCCCTTTAGAATGGTGACGCAAGATATCAAAAGCAGTTGGGAAAATTCCAGGTGCCTCAAGTCTGCCTCTCTCTGCTATCAAGCCCAAATTGGTCAAGGGTTTTGAAACAATCACAGCTTTAGGTTCAAAGAAAGAGCTGTAATACATCGCACCATAAGTCCCCATAGATATCCCCGAAAGGATAAGTTCCTTATTGGAAAATCCTAATAAATCCAGATGTTCTCGAATGACATTTCGAACGCCATTTTCAAGACGATCGTCACTCAAGTAAAAAGCTCTCCATCAATTCGAGTGATCTTTGAAAGAGAAGGAAAGGTGCTCCAAAGCGATCTTATCATTCCAAAACCCTCAAATCCTTCCGCACGTCGATAACCAGAGAAATAGATATTCAAAGGTGGCTTAAAGTCTCCTGGATAGAAAAAGTAATTGATTTCCTCACGCTTTTCGTTATGGATAATGCCTCCACCAAGAACATATTTACTAAATTGGTAGCGCGTTAAACGCTGGTGAAGAGCTCCTATTTTCAGATGTCCTGCTCTTCTAGCTTTCTAAAGAAACACTGATAAATGAAGAAAAATCATCATCCAGTACCAAGGCTGACTGCATATCTTCAACTGAAAAACTCGCTCTTTACAAAATTAGCAGTCGATCCATCTTGAATATTTCGAACGATCAGGCGAATGTCACAAGTCCAATCTTTCTCATATTCGAGCCAGAGTTCAACTGGGTTAAATTCGCTAGCTCGGATATTATACTTCCAGCTGATTAAGGGGCGGAAGTCGTCGCCGTACTTTCCTAGGAGTTCTAGATTTTCATAACCGTTATATCGAACCTTTCCCGTAAAAGCAGGATTGACAATCATATCAATTGGAACTAACTTATCCCCATACTGCCCTCTAAACAGGGCCTTAGATAAGAGTCGCAAAAGTTCTACTGGATTTGAAAAATCTGTTGCTTGAGCACAAGTTTTTTTCCAAAAATCTTGAAGAGCTTTTGATTGAGGCTCAGCTGTATCAGGATAGAAAATCGTATAAGGAGTGATCTTTCTCATTAACGGAATCAAATCTGATAAATGCTCAGGATTTTCAATCAAAACAGCTGAAAAAGTTCTTAAGCCTTCCATTTTCATGACCTTCTTTATGGCAGTCGTTGATCTCGGCCAAAAGAAGTGCCACTCCATATTTTCAGGAAGCTCATAGTCATGGCTCCAGTTTCTGCTACCTATCTGCAAAATCTGTAATTTATTGCTCACTTTTTGCCTCCTCTAACCATTTTTCCCACTTGTCTACAAATTGATCACCCGTATTTTGTCGAATCTTATCAATTGAGTAAATTAAGGCTTGATTCCAATGCTTCAAAGTATCTAAGAAATAGTGCCCAGCTTTACTAAACTTTGATAAATCCGATAGGATATACCCATTTTGTAAGTGGGTAACATATTCTGACTCATGTAAGTTAATTTGAGGAATTCCTGCACTAATCCCTGCAATCTGTGTGTAAATATTAGCGACTGGATTCAAATCAACAATCAAACGAGTGTATTCTAACTCACGAATTAAGCCCATCTCATCATTTAGATTGATAATCTTAAAGCGATAATCATCTTTGGTATTTTCCTCTAATATATTTTCCGCATCAGATACCACAGTATCCTTTAACAGATCTCTTAGGTTAAGACGTTCCATAATGAGCAAATCGAGTTGCTTCTGCAAAGCCTCAATCTGATAGCCTTCTGCATTAAATACTGAAAAAACAACCTCGGTCAAGGGATTTTTCGAGACAAAATGCAAAATTTCATACAAGACTTCTGGATCTTGTTGCACCTGGATATCCAATTGGACATAAATTTTTGATTCCTTTAATCGCTGACTAAGACCTAACTTCAAGCGCGTATCAAAAGATGGTAAAATGGTGCATTTTAGAAGCAAATTGTGGATAAGCCTCTTGTAATCGCTCAAGAAAATCTTTCCGATCACTAATCAAAAATCTAGACTGTTCTACTAGCTGACGATGCGCCTGCAAATCATCTGCTTGATTTCTTTCAATAAAGAAACTTATAATTTTTGGAGCTTCTTCTGGTAACCTTTCTAGCAATTGATTTTGAAACTTAGTATGAGCAGCCAAAACAAATGAATCTCCAACCTCATAGTCTTGATTTAAAAATGTTGCTAAGAATTCCCAAATGACTTCATCTATACTGTCATAAACTAATTTTCCAAAACGATAGATTACTGCTGGATTGATCTTTACAATTGGCTCTTCGCCCTGCAAATTTTCCCTCAGTTGCCACTGTCCTTTTGCATTGTAATAATAACGAGTAGCTGGTCTTTGATCCCTATACTCTACAAGACTTGATAAAAAACCACGATCATCAAAATAGCAAATGAAATCAACTTGGTTATCCTTAAAGTAAGTGATATAGCTGATGAAGCCTTCTGAACCATATTCAATATGAGCATAGAGTTCCCCTTGTTGCTTAACTACAACTACAAAAGGAGTATAGATAAAGTCACAATCTTCATCCCATGTCAAGTCTTTTAACTGTAAGGGATGCATCTCCTCATTTTCAATGTTTTGAATAGCATCAAAAACGGAGAAAACATCTGACTCCAACAAATCTTGTCTGTGTAACAAATAGCGTAGATGAGGATGATAAGTCAACCATAGCATCTTAGATTCTAATTCTTGGCGTTTAAAAATCCGAATTTGGTGTAAGATATCATCAAATTCTAGACGATAAGGAGTCCTATACCAAGGCACAATATTGGCTTGCCAAGATGGATTGTTGCGCTCCAAAAAAGGAATGAAATAATACATAGTTTCTCCTCACAATTATGAATCGATTTCTAAGAGTGGTCGATAATTCTCGTTTAATGTCAAGGCATCAATTTCTTCCTTGATATTAAACACCATTCCATTAAAAATCAAAAATAAGCCTGAAAGCATACTTAGTTGCATATAGCGCGGATCATATAAGACAATCAACATTGGAAATCCTGCCATAAATACGATATAGATAGACCCCAATGATTGCAAAACGAAAATATCAATTTTTCCGAGATAACGACTAGTATCTTCCAGGATAGATATTATAAATATATTCTCCAGATTTTTTTCATTCTCTCAGTACTTCTTCACTATTCATATTTACAAATGCAAAACGCAATCCCTAATATAAATAAAACAACAATATAAGTGAAGACCCAATTAGCTGACCAATTGCAAAGCGGCTAATCCACTCTCCAATCCACGATTCTTTTCGGCAAAACCATTTGAAGAAGTAACAGCTATATTGTGGGATGGATACCAAGGACATGGCATACATAAAGGGCATTCCTCCAGCTGGATTCAGCAAAATATCCAAATAAGAATAACGTTTAAAACGATTGTGAATCATAATCTTATTTACCAGAATTCGATAGCGAGCTCTCTGAACTCTAACTGCAATCGCTAAAAATACCATTGAGAGCATCAAAAGAGCCACAATCAATAAGGGACCAACTTGTAATTCTTTGATGCTTTTTAAAATGTTTTGTGGCATACTTGACACCATACTTGACATCAAGATAACTAGAGACCCTCCGACACCAAACAAAGAATTCAAATCCGATAACCAGACTAAGAAAAAGGTGCCCGCAATCAAGAGTAGAACATTCATGGTCAAGACTAGCCCATAATTCATCCCTGACTGAATAGGGAGATTTAGAGTAATGGCTAATGCTTGGATTAAAGCAATGACAAACGTTAATATCATTTTTCGTCGATCTTGAACTTCAAGTGGTAAACTACCCAGACCAAGTTTTTTAGACATGCTAAACATTTGCCATAAAATCATCGCCGACATCCATGGAGACAGTCCAACTGAAAATAGGGAAAGACTCCGAAGATTTCCACCTGTTATAGACGTAGAAAAGGCTAAGAAAGCTGCAGTTCCACCCAAAAACTCGTGTCATTAACGTTTACAAAGGGAAGGGTCAATCTACTTCCTAGAACGTAAATGAATAAGAAAGAAATCGTCCACATAACCCGTTTCACGACAACTGATGTTAATTTTTTCTTCAAATTTTTCTCCTACCTTATTCGAGTGATGAGATATTCTGATGAACATAGCTAATACTCAATGAAAAATCAAAGAGCAACTAGGAAGCTAGCCGCAGGCTGTACTTGAGTACGGTATAGGCGACGCTGACGTGGTTTGAATTTGATTTTCGAAGAGTATAAATTTATAAACTAATCCTTTTGCTACATTATGACGTTCCTCATCCTAATGGATGAGGGCAATCCATAACTATTCTATTCTAAACATTCAAAACCTGCATCACTGCATCAATCAATAGTTTTTTTGTAAAGTAGCCTTGTTTCAAGGCATAACTCACTTTATATACATTTTCAACCATTTGTTGATAAGCTTCTACTGTCGTTCCTCTACAAGACGACTGGCTTCCTTCCAAACTATCTACTACATAACCCAAGCCTTTTTCCTTTATGAAACTGGCATTTGAGAGATAGGATGGTACTACTACTGGAATTCCTGCTGCAAGATAAGTGCTAACTTTATGAGAGATATTCAAGCGATAGTAATCTGCCTCTTCAGCTGGATTTTCACTTGTTCCCCACACTAAGCCAAAGCCCCCATCTGACAAAGCAAAAAGCAACTCTGGATCTGTTTTCCACCCTTTAAAGGAAACACTTGGATTATGATTCTCCTGATTAGACTCGGAAAAAATATCGAGTGGGGTTGAGTAAGCCCAGTTGGATAAGTGTTCAAAACGTTCTACACTACCCGCAAAAGATAGTTTTTTTTGAAAAGCAGGCTGTCTCAAAGGATAGTCATGAACATGATCCCACATGCCTTGGATAATAATCTTTTGAACTGTCAATCCTTCCTGAATCAGGCGTTCTTTCATGTTTTCTGAAGGAACAACTACTAGATCTGATTGGTTGTACATCTCAATGTACTCAGGCATTAAGTAATAATTGGATGGAAACATAAGGGGTGGCACGTCATGGATAAAGGTAATAATTTTCGTGTTTAAAATCTTACATTTCCTGATAAAGGCCTGGTCATACTCTCTACCATTCCATGTAGGAGATTGATAAACAACGATATCCCCATAACCCAGCTTAGCTAAAACGCCATCTAAACGGCTATTCAACTCGCCTTGACTATCACTATAGATATTGTAAAAGTAAAAGCTAAGCTCGTGAAAGTCTAACTTTTTTGCAATTTTAACGGTTTCATTCTGGGCGATCAAGGCTGTACTCTGACCAGACATACCGTAAATATTTGTAATATTAATTTTCATTTTGAATCTCTAATTTAGTATTTTTTAAAACAAACCACTCACAGACTTAAAGTTCCTTCAAAAATCGACCATAGCCTGAGGATTATCCTGAGGAAATACTGATCTACATGATAAGGATTGGCCACATTATCAAACGCTAAAATTGTTTTCTTAGCTTCTTGCACCCATTCTAAAACATCAGGAAATTTAAACTCATGATTGATATCCAGATAAACATCACATTCTTCAATCATTTTCCTGCACATCCACCTCATAACAGTTGGATGCAACTTAATGTTCTCATAACTGGCATAGACTTCTGAGAATTTCTCCCATATCCGTAAAAGTTAAAATATGAATATCATACTCAGGTAAATGTTTAATGAGATAATCAATTTGTTCTAATTGTTGACTGCCTGTAAATGATCAATGCTTGATATTTAGCTTTTTCACGACAAGTTCTTCTTGACTATTTATTTGAGACCACTCTAGTTGATTATATTTCCACCAAACTTCACGTAGGCGACCCACTGAATAAGTATTCCAAGGTTTATCGGCAGACAACAATGAAACAATCGCTGGTAATGGAGTCAAAGGCAATCCAAAAATAAAATATTGCCCCTGACTATCAGCCAATCGATCATATCCAATCTGAAAATTATAGGTATCATCTAATAATACATAATTTTCTCCCATCACTAGATTGAGAACTGTTTGATCAGCTTCAAGTAAGTGTTCATGTTCTCTTTCAGTAATGTTAATGAGTTCCTGCTGGATTCCCTTATCCTTCCAATACGCATTATTGATCAGTAACACTCCTGCATTAAATCTGTCTTCTAAAAACCATATATGATTTTTGCAGCAGCTAGAGGTTTTATTGGTTAAATCAATAGAAAAATGATCTGTCAAATCACGTGTAACTACTAAGTCACAATCTAAATATAAAACAATATCTTCTGACACAAAACTCGGTATAAAATAACGAGCAAAGGTCATAAAGTTTATGTGCTGTCCAACAGGTGGTAGACTCCAATTTCGCATATTACCTCCAAACAGCTTGATATCAACTATCTCACTATTTCGGTATGCCATTTTTTCCCTGACGGAGACAAACCACTCTTGGGGAATATCCTGATTAAAAATATAAATCTTGACATCACTATTGTGATAGCAAATAGATTTTAAGGTAGTTTCGATTTGACGAATATAACCGTAATCTCCTGCTAACACAAATACTTTTTTATTCATTCACTACTCCTTGACTATAGCTTCACGATGATAGATGCATCATAAGCCGCATCGGCAACTAGCTGAATTTCTTGATCAAAATTATGCTCTGCGGTATGCTTGTGTGAGAATTTCACTTTTGAAGCTGCTCCCATCTTAAACCACTCATATTCGGAATCAATATGACCTAAATCAATCGCTTGTATGCCTTTTTTGCTTAAGTGATACGCTAAAACCTTGGCTGTAGGTCCAAGCATCAAGAATACTAATTTACCAGCCGCATGCTTTTTCAATCGCTTCGAATAGCCTCAACTTTACTGTAGGCATTTCTAGAAGGGCAGATGATCCGCTCAACTGACTGAGCATTGTCAAAAAGATCGTTGCCAACTCCTGAACGTGAGTTTTCACCTTCGACGATCAAGATATCTCGTTTATCCCAAAGTTTCTTTAATTTTTCAAAGTGGGCTACCGAAGCAGACTTATCTTTGAGGTCCATATAAGGACGAGATATAAAAGTAGAACCATAGAAACTTGCTGTACAAAATCTATGATAGGCTTCTTTATAATTTCTAAATGCTTTTGCCAAAAGTTAACAGCTTCAGGATTATAGCGTTCCAAGCCTTCAAAAACATCTGAGAGACAGACCAGTAATTCTGGAGAGCTTTCTAGTTGGATCATACTTCTAAGCTGTTCTGCCAATGTCTCATCGTAGTCTTGATAAGGAATCCCATGTCCCATCATAATATCCATTTCTCCATCTCCATAACGAATAACGGAAGAATGGTGTTCTAGTATATAATCAAGACTCTGCTGGATATCTAGTACCTTTGGGTAGGCTTGCAGCTTTTTTACAGGTAGTTCTCCATTTTGACAATAGTTTTCAATAGCTAGAACCATCTCCTCAGGATGTGCTTGGTCATAAAGAAACTGACCTTGTTCACCATGGGCTCAGCACTTTCAAAAGCAAAATACTGGTTTTTCCAGCTTGTCGGAAACGCCCAACTCATCCCATCAACTTTGGATTCAGCATTGATATCCAGTAAAAAGTCACATCCTTCAACCAGTTATCAATCAAAGCTGGTTGCCCAGCAATATCTGACAAGACAGAGACATTTGGGTAGGCTAGTAGAGCTGTAATACTATCAGCCACCATAACGGGAGCTGCTACATAAAAATTTGACATCTGGTAGATGTTCAATTAGTAGCCCATATTTCTCAAGTCGCTTGAGAAGGTATAGACTAGAGCCGAATGTTGAACCCCTGTGTATTGACTCACCTGTTCTTTTGTCAGACAAGGCGTTACCTGACTCATATCCGACCACTCTTGAGCGTTATAATACCACCAAACATCTCGATAGATGGAGCGTTCATACAATCCCCACGGTTTTCTCTCTGTCAAATAATGAATAATCGGTGGATAAGTCCCAGGTTCTGGTCGATAATCTGAGAAATGTGTGTCCAAGGTAATGCAGTTATATTTAAAGTCCAAAGCCAACCAACGATCTTTAAATAAGAGATTCAAGATACTTTGATCATCTTGAGCAACCTTATCATGCAACTCATTAGTCATTTCAATCAGCTGTTTGCGAACTTCTTCTTGCTTCCAAAGGCGATTATTGATGAGCATCACACCTGAATTAAAAATATGTTCACCAAAATAAATTTGTCCACCCAAATCTTTAACTGCCGCTAAGGGATAGTCTCCCAATTCAAGATCAAATAGGGGACTTAAGTCTCTTGTGACAACCAAATCACAGTCCAGATATAAGACCTTATCTTCCTCAACAAAATCCGAAATAAAGTAACGTAAAAATACTGCATAGTGAATATTGGTCTTATATTGGCTAATATGAGAACTATTGACACGGGCATTGACGATTTCACAGTCTAGCTTCTTCAACTTACGATTGAGATTATAGAACCATTCTGTCGGAAAATCGCTGTTAATCAGATAAAAACGAAGTCCTCGATTATGACAGCAGATTGATTTGATTGTCGTTAATACCTTATCTGCATATTGGTAGTTGGCTCCGAATACAATTGCCTTCATGTCCATTTTATCTTTCTTTAACTCTTTAATTGCTTCTATCATTGGCTGGGGTGACTGAGAGGAAACAACTATTTGTTCCAATTGATTTTTGTTGGTCATATCAAAAGTCAATACTGGTCTACCTGCACTGGTATAGCGATTGACGATAAAGTCCATCGAACTTCCCTTATGGATATCCAGATAGGCGTCTGACTTCTCAATCATTTCATCAATCACTGCTCCAACCATGCTGGGATACAAGTAAACATTTGGATATTTATCCAAAGCCATTAGAATCGGACCCATATCTGTATAGGCTCCGATATGGAACCCAACATCAGGCAGAGCTTGGGCTAGTTCATCAATATACAGAAAATCCTGCGAATCTGTGAATGTAAATAGATTGACATTATGAAGGTCATAAACTCTCTTGATGGTAAAACGTCCTGCATAATGGTCAGCAATCTGTTCATAACTAACATCCCGAAATGCCCACCATAAGTCTCGATAACGATAGCCCATCAGAGTAGACCATGGTTTCCGATAGGTCGTATAATGGATGATCAAGGGTTCTTTATCCAATTCAAAATGTGAATCCCAATGGCTATAGAATGCAACGACATCATGGCCAACTTGAAGATTAAAATGCTTATCTAACTCTAGCCAATGATTCTGGAAGACTAAATTGAAAATGGTTTGATCCCCATTGAAACCTTCTGTAGTAGTCTGCTCAAGGTAGGACATATACTCCACTGTCTTATCAAACAACAAGGAAGTAATATCTTTTTCTCTCCACTTTTGACAAGCAATGACCAGCATCCCTGAATTAAATCCATTGCCATCAACATCCCTTACTGCCGCTAAAGAGTAGTCACCCAAATCCAAGTCAAAGAGTGGACTCAAATCTCCATGCACAATAATATCACTATCTAAATAGACTACTCTATCTTCTGTAATCAGTCGTGGAATTAAGTATCGAGCATAAGCTATGGGGGAGATGTGCGCTTGGGTTTTCCACTCTGGATCAATCACATCACCGATAAAAATATCCTCTACAAGACTGCCTAACCTTTCCACTTGAATCTTGACTTCATGGAACCAATCGCTAGGGATATTCTGATGTAGAATGTAAATCTTAACCTGTTGATTATAATACAAAATAGACTTTATCGTCGTAAGCATCGGTGTGAGATAATTCTTATCCCCAGCAACTACAATCGCCTTCATATAAACCCTTCTCTCTATTCTTATGTTAAAACTTCCTACTGTAAGTTCAACCTTTTCTTCTCCCTAATATCCTGTCTGCTATCACAGAAGTCCCAGAAAACACAGCTTTTGAGGTTTACTATTACTTTAGCCACACTGAGACAAATCTGCCAGTAAAAATGGAGGTTTACTCTTCTTCGGAAAGAAGAAAATCTAGTTCTTCCATGCGACGCGTCTCTCCGCTTTCAGCCAGTCCATTTTCCAAAGCCATACGATGCCAAGCTTTTAGATACTGTTTATGTTGCGTTAAGTAATGACTAATATCATAGCCCTTTAATGCTAATAAGGCAATTCTTGCAATGCGAGCATCGTGATCATCACGCATCATTTTTTCTGAGAAGGAAGCATGAGATATACTTGTATTTCTAAGGCGATAGCAGTAGGTGTTTTTATGCGTATAAACTATCTTCTCTGCCTGCATATAACACTTATAATTTGTCGCAATATCTTCATTTAATTTTCCAACTGGGAAAGAAATATGTTTAAATAAATCTTTCTTAAATAGGATCCAACATGAAGTGTGAAAAACTAAGAGTTTGTCCTTCTAATATAGGCAACATTTCTAACAGTTCTTTAGAACTATAGACCTTGTCGTACTCTTCCCCGTAAGTAAAGAAGAGATAGGTTTCTCTCTCCTCATCATAGAGGCAATAACTCGATACTACAATATCTGCATCATATTGATTCTTCTTCTCTGAAAAAATCTCTAAAGCATTAGCTTCCAACCAGTCATCCGAATCTACAAACGTGATAAAAGCTCCTTCTGCTCGTTCAATTCCATAGTTTCGAGCCGATGATAATCCCCCATTTTCTTTCTCAAAATAGCGAAAACGAGAATCTTTAGCTACATATTCTCTACAAATCTCTGCCGAATTATCTGGAGATCCATCATTGATCAACAAACACTCAAAATTTGTATAGGTTTGATTTTGAATGCTATCTAAACACATTCTCAAGTAGTTCTCAACATTATAGATGGGAACCACTATACTAATTAAATCCTGTACCATTAAATCATTACCTCTTTATTATTTTTTTCATGAAGAATTGAAGATTTAGCCTAGTCCATTGAAAATTTTATGTCTTATAAATATCTAACAACATCTTCATAGATTTGAATACCATTGGTATTTTCTATTAATACCATTGGTATTTTCTATTCCTAAAAAGCTTCTTTATATTGAATACGCACCTTCAAAAATTCTTTCGTTTTTCAATATAGATTTGTGGGTCTATGTTTCTTACGAGAAGATACAGAATTCTCTCCATTCTTATCTCCAAATCATCCACCAAATCTTTTGTCTGTTAACATTCTCGCACAAGCAGACGAATCATGATGTCTAAAAATTATAAAGTGGTTTGTGAATATACAAACACTTATTAAGTCGCAAAAAAACTTTAAAATTAAATTCTAGGTCTTCTCCCATCACTCTCTGTTCATTAAAAACTAGAGAATAAAGCAAAGACCGCTTAAATAATTTTCCCCAAGAAACATTAAATGTACTATCAAAACTTTCTCTATATGGTAATTCAGCCAACAACTCATCACCAGTATATATTTTTCATAGTAGTCTTGATCCAATACATGAAAATAATAGCAACCATCACTACACTATATTTTTTTATAAGTCGCAATGGCTACATCTGCATCATACTCCATCATTTTTTTAGATACAATATTTCTAAATAATCCGGATCTAGCCAGTCATCTGGGTCTACAAAAGTAATATAATCACCATTCGCACATTTCATGCCTAAGTTTCGAGCTGATGATACCCCACCATTTTCTTTCTCAAAATAGCGAAAACGAGAATCTTTAGCTGCATATTCTCTACAAATCTCTGCTGAATTATCTGGAGATCCATCATTGATCAACAAACACTCAAAATTCTTATAGGTTTGATTTTGAATGCTATCTAAACACATTCTCAAGTAGTTCTCAACATTATAGATGGGAACTATAACACTAATCAATTCATTTTCCATTCAATTCTTCCCCTAAAAATTTCCGAATAGCTTCTACCATCTTGTCTGGTTCAGCTGATGAAAATACGCGACTTCTTCCACTGGAATCATGGCTAGTATTGTCAAAGGTAAAAATCGGCTTATTTCGTCTATGGACTTCATCGATAATATTGACTATCTCACCTTCGTGATTGATATCTAGGTAAAAGTCCATCTTATCCAAAGTTTCTTTCATGTTAAACGGGTTAAAATTTGGAAAAAGTGACAGATTCAGATGTGATTGAAAGTCAACGACAAAGGGAGCAAAGTTTGTATGCGCCAAGATCGTAAAGTGGACTTCTGGAAGTTCAGATAGAAGATATTCCAAGGACTCCATTGCAGCACTATTTGTAAAAATACAAGTATGATATAAGGGAGCACCTACTAACTCCCCAAAAGATCGTTTGGTGATGTCTGAGCTTAACAATACGTCGTTCCAGTTCAATCCATAATAAAACCACCATAGCTTACGAAAAACGCGTTAAGCTCAAGTGAGTCCAAGGTTTGTGTTCCGCAGTATAATGGATAATCTTTTGGTTCATGATTTCCATAATAGTTAGATTTGTACCAGTCAGTATTTCCTTTTAAATGTAAAAACCGATCCAAACCAACCATGAAATTATACTCTTTATCCAAATGAAGCCACCGATCACTTTCAAAAATACATATTGAGAACACCTTGATCCCCATAGACATGTTCATGGTGTTGAGCCGTCAACTCTAGTAGACTTTGTGTTGAATTTTTTTCTCGCCATTTTTTTGCATCAATCAACATCACACCTGAATTAAAAGTTGTTAACCAACCTTCGTGATTAAAATCTTGAATAGCTGCGATAGCGTAGCCCTGTAAATCTAAGGTGAATAAGTCATCTAAATTTGCATTAACAATCGTATCCGAGTCTAAATAGAGAACCCTGTCTTCTTGTACTTCATCTGCTATGAAATACCTAAAGAAAGCAGCATAGGACAGGATTGCATTTGGCAAGTGGAAATCTCGAAGATTATGAGCTGTTTTTTTGACATTGACAATCTCAGACTCAATAACCTTCAGACGATTTCTCATCAATTGAAACCATTCGCTAGGTAGATCATCATTAAACACATAAAATTTCACTCTGTGATTATGAACCGATACGGACTTTATCACGGTTTCTACCTTATCAAGGTAATGAAGATCAGCTCCAAGAGCTATCGCTTTTTGATACAAATTCATTCCTTTTCTCCACTGTCAATTTTTTTCTAATTGGTGACGAATGGCCGTCACCATATTTTCTTTATCCTCTAGGCTAAACACTTGTACTTCTTCAGCAGTTCGATGGACTACTGTGTCAAATGCAAATATCGGCTTCCCGATTGCCAAAGCGCGCTCGACAATATTATCTACCTCACTCAATTGTTGATATCTAGATAGACATCCGCCAACTCTAAAATGCGATCGGAAACCTCTCTCGATTGGCAATATTCATATAGTTGAAAATTACTAAATCTGGAAAAAGCTTCTAAAAATCTGAAAACATCTCGTTGGTGCCGCAACATGAAAATCAACTTCAGGTAAACTAGTTAGCAAATACTCCAAACCTTCCAACCGATCTGAGTAAGTATAAACAAAGGCATGGAATTTGGCAATATTCTTGGGCTTAATCGTTAATGTTTCACTATGGGTGACAATTGAATTACTAGGAATATCCTGATGGATGAGACAGTTAGCACCTATGATGACATTATCACCAATGGTAACTCCTCTAAGAATAACGGTATTGGCACCAATCCAACAATCCCGCCCAATACGAACAGGAGCGCCGCTCATTGCAGTTTTAAACACATGATAGTTATTGAATTGATGATTCGAATCAAAAATTCGTACTCCATCCCCAAACATTGTATCATGACCAATGGTGATTTCTTCAGTACAGCGGATTGAACAATGGTCATTAAAAAAGACCCTATTTCCTACTTTCAAATTCGCTCCACTTGAAACTTCAATACTTGCAAACGACCGAATTGTGATATCTGCTCCCAAATCAAGATGAGCATCTGGTGACACTTCAACATGATGAAAATCTTCAATTAACTGTACTGCATTTCTAAAATCCATACCTTATTCTCGATTCTTTCATTTTATATCATTTGTTGACCAAAAACATTATTCTCATTGTTTTAGAGCAATTGATTGTTGATAACCTAATTCTCCTATAATCTTCATGTGATAGCAAATCAAGCATCTCTATATAATACATCCATTTTTAGATACAAAAATCTACTATATATTATACCATTTTTGCACACTTTCATAAAGTGAGATAAGCTCTCATAACCTTATTTTTTTCTAGCTCTTGACAATAAATATTGAATTTCAACTGATTTATATTCAATTAAAATCAAAGGTCGCTCCTTTTAGCAACAGCCTGTTTAAGAAATATCGTAGTCCAAGTATAAACTTGGAGATTTACTCGTTAATCAATGATCCTACTCTATTCTAGGAAAGCAAGAAAAATAGCCTCTAGCAAACCCCATAATATACAGGTTTACGCAGTGGAAATTTCTGCTCTTTTTGATTTTAAACGAGTCTTACGAATCAACAAAACTCCAACCAGCTAATACTCACTTCCTATAGACAAAAACCTCCAAGAATTTTACAATCCTTGGAGGCTTTCTCATAGCTTACCTAGTCTTTTAGCAACTTTATAAAACAAGGCTTACTCTTCATCATCGCGCTTACGACGTTTAGCTACTAATCCTAATCCTGTTAGACCTGCTACAGCTCCTAGGAGCAGATTTGTAGCCGAAGTTGCTGTTCCAGTATTTGGAAGTTGCTTACGTGTCTTAGTGGTATCAGTTTGAGGAGCTTGACTAGTCGAATGAATCATAGAGGCGCTTGTGCTTGCTGATTCTGATGCACTTGTTGATGCTGATTCTGATGCGCTTGTTGACGCTGACTCAGAGGCACTTGTGCTTGCTGATTCAGAAGCTGATGTGCTTGCTGATTCTGACGCACTTGTTGATGCTGACTCTGAAGCTGATGTACTTGCTGACTCTGAAGCACTTGTTGATGCGGATTCAGAAGCTGATGTGCTTGCTGATTCTGATGCACTTGTGCTTGCTGATTCTGATGCACTTGTTGATGCTGATTCAGAAGCGCTTGTACTTGCTGATTCTGACGCACTTGTTGACGCTGATTCTGATGCCGATGTGCTTGCTGACTCTGACGCACTTGTTGAGGCTGATTCAGAAGCTGATGTGCTTGCTGATTCTGAAGCACTTGTTGATGCTGATTCAGAGGCACTTGTGCTTGCTGATTCAGAAGCTGATGTACTTGCCGACTCAGAAGCGGATGTACTTGCTGATTCTGACGCACTTGTTGACGCTGACTCAGAAGCGGATGTGCTTGCTGATTCTGATGCACTTGTTGAGGCTGATTCAGAAGCGCTTGTACTTGCTGATTCTGACGCACTTGTTGATGCCGATTCAGAAGCTGATGTGCTTGCTGATTCTGATGCACTTGTTGAGGCTGATTCAGAAGCTGATGTACTTGCTGATTCTGATTCACTTGTTGACGCTGATTCAGAAGCCGATGTGCTTGCTGACTCTGAAGCACTTGTTGATGCGGATTCAGAGGCACTTGTGCTTGCTGATTCAGAAGCTGATGTGCTTGCTGATTCTGACGCACTTGTTGATGCTGACTCTGAAGCTGATGTGCTTGCTGATTCTGACGCACTTGTTGATGCTGATTCAGAGGCGCTTGTTGACGCTGATTCAGAAGCTGATGTGCTTGCTGATTCTGACGCACTTGTTGATGCCGATTCAGAAGCTGATGTGCTTGCTGATTCTGATGCACTTGTGCTTGCTGATTCAGAAGCTGATGTACTTGCTGATTCTGATGCACTTGTGCTTGCTGACTCTGAAGCTGATGTGCTTGCTGATTCTGACGCACTTGTTGATGCTGATTCAGAGGCGCTTGTTGATGCTGACTCAGAAGCTGATGTGCTTGCTGATTCTGATGCACTTGTTGATGCCGATTCAGAAGCTGATGTGCTTGCTGACTCTGACGCACTTGTTGATGCTGACTCAGAAGCGCTTGTTGACGCTGACTCAGAAGCTGATGTACTTGCTGACTCTGATGCACTTGTTGATGCTGATTCAGAAGCGCTTGTACTTGCTGATTCTGACGCACTTGTTGACGCTGATTCAGATGCCGATGTGCTTGCTGATTCTGATGCACTTGTTGAGGCTGATTCAGAAGCGGATGTACTTGCTGACTCTGACGCACTTGTTGATGCTGATTCAGAAGCTGATGTACTTGCTGACTCTGACGCACTTGTTGATGCTGATTCAGAAGCAGACGTTGAGGCTGATTCAGAAGCTGATGTGCTTGCTGATTCTGATGCACTTGTTGATGCTGATTCAGATGCCGATGTGCTTGCTGATTCAGAAGCTGATGTACTTGCTGATTCTGATGCACTTGTTGATGCTGATTCTGACGCACTTGTTGAGGCTGACTCTGAAGCTGATGTACTTGCTGACTCTGAAGCACTTGTTGATGCTGATTCAGAAGCTGATGTGCTTGCTGATTCTGATGCACTTGTTGACGCTGATTCAGATGCTGAGGTGCTTGCTGACTCTGACGCGCTTGTTGATGCTGATTCAGAAGCCGATGTGCTTGCTGACTCTGACGCGCTTGTTGAGGCTGACTCAGAAGCTGATGTGCTTGCTGATTCTGACGCACTTGTTGACGCTGATTCTGACGCGCTTGTGCTTGCTGACTCTGACGCGCTTGTTGAGGCTGACTCAGAAGCTGATGTGCTTGCTGATTCTGACGCACTTGTTGACGCTGATTCTGACGCGCTTGTGCTTGCTGATGCTGACGCACTTGTTGATGCTGACTCAGATGCACTTGTGCTTGCTGACTCAGAAGCAGACGTTGATGCCGATTCAGATGCTGATGTACTTGCTGACTCAGAAGCAGACGTTGATGCCGATTCAGACGCTGATGTACTTGCTGACTCTGAAGCAGACGTTGATGCGGATTCAGAAGCTGATGTACTTGCTGATTCTGACGCACTTGTTGATGCTGATTCTGAAGCTGATGTACTTGCTGACTCTGACGCGCTTGTTGACGCTGATTCAGAAGCCGATGTGCTTGCTGACTCTGACGCGCTTGTTGAGGCTGACTCAGAAGCTGATGTGCTGGCTGATTCTGACGCACTTGTTGACGCTGATTCTGACGCGCTTGTGCTTGCTGACTCTGACGCGCTTGTTGAGGCTGACTCAGAAGCTGATGTGCTTGCACTTGTTGATGCTGACTCAGATGCACTTGTGCTTGCTGATTCTGACGCACTTGTTGACGCTGATTCAGAAGCTGATGTGCTTGCTGACTCTGACGCACTTGTTGACGCTGATTCAGAAGCCGATGTGCTTGCTGATTCAGAAGCTGATGTGCTTGCTGATTCTGATGCACTTGTTGATGCTGATTCTGAAGCGCTTGTACTTGCTGATTCTGACGCACTTGTTGACGCTGATTCTGACGCTGATGTGCTTGCTGATTCTGATGCACTTGTTGAGGCTGATTCAGAAGCTGATGTGCTTGCTGACTCTGACGCACTTGTTGATGCTGATTCTGAAGCTGATGTACTTGCTGACTCTGACGCACTTGTTGATGCCGATTCAGAAGCTGATGTGCTTGCTGACTCTGACGCGCTTGTTGAGGCTGACTCAGAAGCTGATGTGCTTGCTGATTCTGACGCACTTGTTGACGCTGATTCAGAAGCCGATGTGCTTGCTGACTCTGACGCGCTTGTGCTTGCTGATTCTGATGCACTTGTTGACGCTGATTCTGATGCGCTTGTGCTTGCTGATTCTGACGCACTTGTTGAGGCTGATTCAGAAGCTGATGTGCTTGCTGACTCTGACGCGCTTGTTGAGGCTGACTCAGAAGCTGATGTGCTTGCTGATTCTGACGCACTTGTTGACGCTGATTCTGACGCGCTTGTGCTTGCTGATTCTGACGCACTTGTTGACGCTGATTCAGAAGCCGATGTGCTTGCTGATGCTGACGCACTTGTTGATGCCGATTCAGAAGCTGATGTGCTTGCTGATTCTGATGCACTTGTTGACGCTGATTCTGATGCTGAGGTGCTTGCTGATTCTGACGCACTTGTTGATGCTGATTCAGACGCTGATGTACTTGCTGACTCAGAAGCAGACGTTGATGCGGATTCAGAAGCTGATGTACTTGCTGATTCTGACGCACTTGTTGATGCTGATTCTGAAGCTGATGTACTTGCTGACTCTGACGCGCTTGTTGACGCTGATTCAGAAGCCGATGTGCTTGCTGATTCTGACGCACTTGTTGACGCTGATTCTGACGCGCTTGTGCTTGCTGATGCTGACGCACTTGTTGAGGCTGATTCAGAAGCCGATGTGCTTGCTGATGCTGACGCACTTGTTGATGCCGATTCAGAAGCTGATGTGCTTGCTGATTCAGAAGCTGATGTACTTGCTGATTCTGATGCACTTGTTGATGCTGATTCTGACGCACTTGTTGAGGCTGACTCTGAAGCTGATGTACTTGCTGACTCTGAAGCACTTGTTGATGCTGATTCAGAAGCTGATGTACTTGCTGACTCAGAAGCAGACGTTGATGCCGATTCAGACGCTGATGTACTTGCTGACTCAGAAGCAGACGTTGATGCGGATTCAGAAGCTGATGTACTTGCTGATTCTGACGCACTTGTTGATGCTGATTCTGAAGCTGATGTACTTGCTGACTCTGACGCGCTTGTTGACGCTGATTCAGAAGCCAATGTGCTTGCTGACTCTGACGCGCTTGTTGAGGCTGACTCAGAAGCTGATGTGCTGGCTGATTCTGACGCACTTGTTGACGCTGATTCTGACGCGCTTGTGCTTGCTGATGCTGACGCACTTGTTGATGCCGATTCAGAAGCTGATGTGCTTGCTGATTCTGATGCACTTGTTGACGCTGATTCAGATGCTGAGGTGCTTGCTGACTCAGAAGCGCTTGTTGATGCTGACTCAGATGCACTTGTGCTTGCTGATTCTGACGCACTTGTTGATGCTGATTCAGATGCTGAGGTGCTTGCTGATTCTGATGCACTTGTTGACGCTGATTCAGATGCTGAGGTGCTTGCACTTGTTGACGCTGACTCAGATGCTGATGTGCTTGCACTTGTTGAGGCTGATTCAGAAGCTGATGTGCTTGCTGATTCTGACGCACTTGTTGAGGCTGATTCAGAAGCTGATGTGCTTGCTGATTCTGATGCACTTGTTGATGCTGATTCAGAAGCGCTTGTACTTGCTGATTCTGACGCGCTTGTTGACGCTGATTCAGAAGCCGATGTGCTTGCTGACTCTGACGCGCTTGTTGAGGCTGATTCAGATGCTGATGTTGACGCGCTTGTGCTTGCTGATTCAGATGCTGATGTCGATGCACTTGTTGATGCTGATTCAGATGCTGATGTCGATGCACTTGTTGATGCCGACTCAGATGCTGATGTCGATGCACTTGTTGATGCTGACTCAGATGCTGATGTTGATGCACTTGTTGATGCTGACTCAGATGCTGATGTTGACGCGCTTGTTGACGCTGATTCAGATGCTGATGTTGACGCGCTTGTTGACGCTGATTCAGAAGCCGATGTGCTTGCTGACTCTGACGCACTTGTTGATGCTGATTCTGAAGCTGATGTACTTGCTGACTCTGACGCACTTGTTGATGCCGATTCAGAAGCTGATGTGCTTGCTGATTCTGATGCACTTGTTGACGCTGATTCAGAAGCTGATGTGCTTGCTGACTCTGACGCACTTGTTGACGCTGATTCTGACGCACTTGTTGAGGCTGATTCTGAAGCTGATGTGCTGGCTGATTCTGACGCACTTGTTGACGCTGATTCTGACGCGCTTGTGCTTGCTGACTCTGACGCGCTTGTTGAGGCTGACTCAGAAGCTGATGTGCTTGCTGATTCTGACGCACTTGTTGACGCTGATTCAGAAGCCGATGTGCTTGCTGACTCTGACGCGCTTGTGCTTGCTGATTCTGACGCACTTGTTGACGCTGATTCTGACGCGCTTGTGCTTGCTGATGCTGACGCACTTGTTGAGGCTGATTCAGAAGCCGATGTGCTTGCTGATGCTGACGCACTTGTTGATGCCGATTCAGAAGCTGATGTGCTTGCTGATTCTGATGCACTTGTTGACGCTGATTCAGATGCTGAGGTGCTTGCTGACTCAGAAGCGCTTGTTGATGCTGACTCAGATGCACTTGTGCTTGCTGACTCAGAAGCAGACGTTGATGCCGATTCAGATGCTGATGTACTTGCTGACTCAGAAGCAGACGTTGATGCCGATTCAGACGCTGATGTACTTGCTGACTCAGAAGCAGACGTTGATGCGGATTCAGAAGCTGATGTACTTGCTGATTCTGACGCACTTGTTGATGCTGATTCTGAAGCTGATGTACTTGCTGACTCTGACGCGCTTGTTGACGCTGATTCAGAAGCCGATGTGCTTGCTGACTCTGACGCGCTTGTTGAGGCTGACTCAGAAGCTGATGTGCTGGCTGATTCTGACGCACTTGTTGACGCTGATTCTGACGCGCTTGTGCTTGCTGACTCTGACGCGCTTGTGCTTGCTGATTCTGATGCACTTGTTGACGCTGATTCAGATGCTGAGGTGCTTGCTGACTCTGACGCGCTTGTTGATGCTGACTCAGATGCACTTGTGCTTGCTGACTCAGAAGCAGACGTTGATGCCGATTCAGATGCTGATGTACTTGCTGACTCAGAAGCAGACGTTGATGCCGATTCAGACGCTGATGTACTTGCTGACTCAGAAGCAGACGTTGATGCGGATTCAGAAGCTGATGTACTTGCTGATTCTGACGCACTTGTTGATGCTGATTCTGAAGCTGATGTACTTGCTGACTCTGACGCACTTGTTGATGCTGATTCTGAAGCTGATGTACTTGCTGACTCTGACGCGCTTGTTGACGCTGATTCAGAAGCCGATGTGCTTGCTGATTCTGACGCACTTGTTGACGCTGATTCAGAGGCGCTTGTGCTTGCTGACTCTGATGCACTTGTTGATGCTGATTCAGAAGCGCTTGTGCTTGCTGATTCTGACGCGCTTGTTGATGCTGACTCTGAAGCGCTTGTTGACGCTGATTCAGAGGCGCTTGTGCTTGCTGATTCTGATGCACTTGTTGACGCTGACTCTGAAGCGCTTGTTGAAGCAGACTCAGACGCACTTGTTGATGCTGACTCTGAAGCGCTTGTGCTTGCTGATTCTGACGCACTTGTTGATGCCGATTCAGAAGCCGATGTGCTTGCTGATTCTGATGCACTTGTTGACGCTGACTCAGATGCTGATGTGCTTGCTGACTCTGATGCACTTGTTGATGCTGATTCTGACGCTGATGTTGAAGCTGACTCTGATGCACTTGTTGATGCAGACTCTGACGCACTGGTTGAGGCTGACTCAGAAGCGCTTGTGCTTGCTGATTCTGAAGCGCTTGTTGACGCTGATTCAGAGGCGCTTGTGCTTGCTGATTCTGACGCACTTGTTGATGCTGATTCTGATGCACTTGTTGACGCTGACTCTGACGCACTTGTGCTTGCTGATTCTGACGCACTTGTTGATGCTGACTCTGAAGCTGATGTGCTTGCTGACTCTGATGCACTTGTTGATGCTGATTCAGAAGCGCTTGTGCTTGCTGATTCTGACGCGCTTGTTGATGCTGACTCTGAAGCGCTTGTTGACGCTGATTCAGAGGCGCTTGTGCTTGCTGACTCTGATGCACTTGTTGACGCTGACTCTGAAGCGCTTGTGCTTGCTGATTCTGACGCACTTGTTGATGCTGATTCAGAAGCTGATGTGCTTGCTGACTCAGAAGCACTTGTTGATGCTGACTCAGAAGCCGATGTGCTTGCTGATTCAGAAGCGCTTGTGCTTGCTGATTCTGACGCGCTTGTTGATGCTGACTCTGAAGCGCTTGTTGACGCTGATTCAGAGGCGCTTGTGCTTGCTGATTCTGACGCACTTGTTGATGCTGATTCTGATGCACTTGTTGACGCTGACTCAGAAGCTGATGTGCTTGCTGACTCTGATGCACTTGTTGATGCTGATTCTGACGCTGATGTTGAAGCTGACTCTGATGCACTTGTTGATGCAGACTCTGACGCACTGGTTGAGGCTGACTCAGAAGCGCTTGTGCTTGCTGATTCTGAAGCACTTGTTGACGCTGACTCTGAGGCTGATGTACTTGCTGATTCTGATGCACTTGTTGACGCCGATTCAGAAGCCGATGTGCTTGCTGACTCTGACGCACTTGTTGATGCCGATTCAGAAGCCGATGTGCTTGCTGATTCTGATGCACTTGTTGATGCTGATTCAGAAGCTGATGTACTTGCTGACTCTGACGCACTTGTTGATGCCGATTCAGAAGCAGACGTTGATGCTGATTCAGATGCTGATGTGCTTGCTGATTCTGACGCACTGGTTGACGCTGACTCAGAAGCTGATGTGCTTGCTGACTCTGATGCACTTGTTGATGCCGATTCAGAAGCTGATGTGCTTGCTGATTCTGACGCACTTGTTGATGCTGACTCAGATGCGCTTGTGCTTGCTGATTCAGAAGCTGATGTACTTGCTGACTCTGACGCACTTGTGCTTGCTGATTCTGATGCACTTGTTGACGCTGACTCTGACGCACTTGTGCTTGCTGATTCTGACGCACTTGTTGATGCTGACTCTGAAGCTGATGTGCTTGCTGACTCTGATGCACTTGTTGATGCTGATTCAGAAGCGCTTGTGCTTGCTGATTCTGACGCGCTTGTTGATGCTGACTCTGAAGCGCTTGTTGACGCTGATTCAGAGGCGCTTGTGCTTGCTGACTCTGACGCACTTGTTGATGCCGATTCAGAAGCCGATGTGCTTGCTGATTCTGACGCACTTGTGCTTGCTGATTCTGATGCACTTGTTGACGCTGACTCTGATGCACTTGTTGATGCTGACTCAGAAGCTGATGTTGAAGCTGACTCTGACGCACTGGTTGACGCTGACTCAGAAGCGCTTGTTGAAGCAGACTCAGACGCACTTGTTGATGCTGACTCTGACGCGCTTGTTGATGCTGACTCTGATGCACTTGTTGACGCTGACTCAGAAGCGCTTGTGCTTGCTGACTCAGAAGCCGATGTGCTTGCTGACTCTGACGCACTTGTTGATGCCGATTCAGAAGCCGATGTGCTTGCTGATTCTGATGCACTTGTTGATGCTGATTCAGAAGCTGATGTACTTGCTGACTCTGACGCACTTGTTGATGCCGATTCAGAAGCAGACGTTGATGCGGATTCAGATGCTGATGTGCTTGCTGATTCTGACGCACTGGTTGACGCTGACTCAGAAGCTGATGTGCTTGCTGACTCTGATGCACTTGTTGATGCCGATTCAGAAGCTGATGTGCTTGCTGATTCTGACGCACTTGTTGATGCTGACTCAGATGCGCTTGTGCTTGCTGATTCAGAAGCTGATGTACTTGCTGACTCTGACGCACTTGTGCTTGCTGATTCTGATGCACTTGTTGACGCTGACTCTGACGCACTTGTGCTTGCTGATTCTGATGCACTTGTTGACGCTGACTCTGAAGCGCTTGTTGAAGCAGACTCAGACGCACTTGTTGATGCTGACTCTGAAGCGCTTGTGCTTGCTGATTCAGAAGCTGATGTACTTGCTGACTCTGACGCACTTGTGCTTGCTGATTCTGATGCACTTGTTGACGCTGACTCTGAAGCGCTTGTTGAAGCAGACTCAGACGCACTTGTTGATGCTGACTCTGAAGCGCTTGTTGATGCTGACTCTGAAGCGCTTGTGCTTGCTGACTCTGATGCACTTGTTGATGCTGACTCTGAAGCGCTTGTTGATGCTGACTCTGAAGCGCTTGTGCTTGCTGACTCTGATGCACTTGTTGATGCCGATTCAGAAGCCGATGTGCTTGCTGATTCTGACGCACTGGTTGATGCTGACTCTGAAGCTGATGTGCTTGCTGACTCTGATGCACTTGTTGATGCTGATTCAGAAGCGCTTGTGCTTGCTGATTCTGACGCGCTTGTTGATGCTGACTCTGAAGCGCTTGTTGATGCGGATTCAGATGCTGACGTGCTTGCTGATTCTGATGCACTTGTTGATGCCGATTCAGAAGCCGATGTGCTTGCTGACTCTGATGCACTTGTTGATGCTGATTCAGAAGCCGATGTGCTTGCTGATTCTGATGCACTTGTTGACGCTGACTCAGAAGCTGATGTGCTTGCTGACTCTGATGCACTTGTTGATGCTGATTCAGAAGCCGATGTGCTTGCTGATTCTGACGCGCTTGTTGATGCTGACTCTGAAGCGCTTGTTGACGCTGATTCAGAGGCGCTTGTGCTTGCTGATTCTGACGCACTTGTTGATGCTGACTCAGATGCGCTTGTGCTTGCTGATTCAGAAGCTGATGTACTTGCTGACTCTGACGCACTTGTGCTTGCTGATTCTGACGCACTTGTTGATGCTGACTCAGAAGCTGATGTGCTTGCTGACTCTGACGCACTTGTGCTTGCTGACTCTGATGCACTTGTTGACGCTGACTCTGAAGCGCTTGTTGACGCTGACGTGCTGGCACTGGTTGAAGCAGACGTACTTGCTGATGTCGATGCACTAGTCATTGCGCTTACTGACGCTGATGTCGATGCACTAGTCATTGCGCTTACTGACGCTGATGTCGATGCACTAGTCATTGCACTTACTGATGCACTGGTTGAAGCAGACACTGACGCACTGGTTGAGGCTGATGCTGACTTATGATCCGAATCTGACAAATCAGGAGTTACTGTGTTTTTGGTTCCATCTTTGTAGGTAATCGTTACAGTGCCATTGCTAGCAATCTCATACGATTTAATACGGAAATCTGACGCTGGATTAGACGTCTTCACTGCATCTAGAATCTTATCAAGATCTTTTTGAGTCAAGGAAGTTAAATTAGAAACCTGGACAGCATCTTTTGGTTTAACACCCGGGAATTTTTCGTTCAATTTCCCTTGCGCTACTACAGCCGTTACTCTACCAGTATTATCTGATAAATCTGTAGCATTAGTTCCACGAGTCCATTTGTTTTTATCATTATATTGGACATTTTCTCCGTAAGTAGCCGTATACTTCAATACTTTTGGATTTGTTGCTGAAGCTTCAGTAGGTGTATCCCTAATGCCTTCTGCTGTATCATCTGAAGAATAAACCATCTTGGAAAAATACGATTTATATCAGAAATTCCATCATTTAATTTTTAGAGTTTTAATCTTACCACTATTATCTTTAGCAGTTAAAACAACTTTAATCTTGTCGCCTGCGAAGACTTCGTAACCACTGACTCCTGGACGAACATTATTCTTGATGGATTGTATTTCCCATAGGCCCGTCTTATCGTTCTTGACATAAAGTTCAAAAGTTACTTCAGGTGCTACAGTTTCCTTGGTAATCGTTGCAGTCGTTGTAGCCGAAGTCAAGGTTTCAGTCCCACCACTTGGAAGTGTTACTGTTTTTTCTTGCTTAGCTGTCACATCCCTCGTTGGAAGAAGTCCATTGTTGCCATCATAGGCTCTCTGCAAATCAGCGGATTCAAAGGTTACGCTTGTTTCATTATCTTTAGCTCTCTTCTCGAACGTATGCCCTGCTAAAGTCAAGGTTACAAGAGCTCCAGGTGTGACATTTGTAACAACAATCGAACGATTTGGCAAGCCGCCAGTTTCATTGGTAGAATTAACTGAGATAGCTGGCGCTTGAGGGTTTACCTTAATAGTCACGTCTACTGTTCTACTATTTCCAGGAGCTCCACTATAGGAACCTTGCGGAAGAGTGACTGTAACTTTTTTCGTATAAACCCCAGGGTTTGCCAGCATAGCGTCATCAGGAGCCTGGACCCAACTAAAGGTTGTTCCTGTTGGGAAAGCTACACTTGTATTCGAATTTTCAAGTGCCTCTCCTGGCTTAGCAATAATATCTGCTAATGGAGCCTTATTCCCCACAGTTGTAACGTACTCCCGTTTAGCCACAGGATCAACAACTGTATAATCAAAGCTTGTCTGACTTGTCAAGGCTGGGTTGCTTGTTGAAACATCCCCAAAACGTCCTTTTGGATAAGTGGCAATTAGCGTATAGGTTGTATGGTGACTGACAGGTTCCAGATTCACAACCTCTTTAGTCGTATACCATACTTCACCAAAAGTCGGGGTCCCAACATCAGTTGTTTGTTCAGCCCCTGTGTTATTTAACTTATATTTATAAGACCATTTGGTTCCTGTTGGAAGTTCATTAACATTGGTATACAAATCAGTATGTCTACCCATATTATTAGCCCAATTTCCTCCAGAAACTCTACTTAGATTATCACCTGTCGTTCCTTTAAAGGCATAAAATTGACCTGTCACACCATTGTAAGTCTTGGTTTCAACTTTCGGATAAACAGTATAGTTAACTGTTACATCATCAGTCGAGCCATCAGAATAAGTAACCCGTGCAACTGCACTTTTTGTCCCAGCAGATGTGTTGTCAATGCGACTAACCCATGAAACAGTCGTTCCTTGAGGGAGCTGTCCTCCACCATCAAGCTGGACAAAGTTCGTAGCATCGTTTAAATCCGTTGCCGTTTCACCAGTATAGGTATAAATAGTCGACGCCTTCGCTACAGCAGTATATTTATCAGTCTGGCTTTTGATTACAAATTTGACATAACCATTGTCGGTAATACCATTTTTAGCATGGTCACTATCAGATGTATTTTTATCATCTGTTGCCATCAAATAGCGTTCAATGACCCTAACCGTACAGTTTTACCTAGAGTTCCTGTAAGGGTAATCTTTGCATCAGTTTGATTCTTTAAGCTAGCGATCGGATTTGAACGAGTAATTCCAGTATATCCTGCATAGTTTGTACCATTAGTACTGTCAGCTGTACCTTGCATTTCAAACTTCAATGAAGAAATCTTGCCAGAATCATCAGTTGCTCTAAAGGTTACATTAACTTCTTCCCCACGGTATAGATAGATTTCCTTAGTTGTAGCATTATCATAATGAATCTCCAGTTTTGGACGTTCATTAACTGTAACAGATCGAGAAATAGTATTTCTTGTTAAATCCTTATAAATAATCGTTGCAGTTCCATCGTTTGCAACTTGAATATCTTTGATACGGTGTATTGCCTGATTATTTTTAGCATAGATGGCAGTCTTGACAGCTGCCTTTTCATCATCTGTTAAGCTATCTTTATTTGCTACAGGTGTAAAGTCAGGATCGGTCACTTTAAGACGATCCTTCAGTTGTCCTTGAGTGATACGAACATTACCAGTTCCAACTGTTCCGTTGACATTTCCTACTTGGTCAGTTGCAACTGCATTCCGTTGCCATGTATTTCCTGGCTTCCACTCCAGATCATCATTCATATGAGCATTGACTGTGATAGTCGCAGGACTTTCTGGTGTAGCTGTAATATCTCCTGTCAAGAGATCCACAGCGCCTGTACCGTATTTAGAATCTTCAAAATAGTTACTTCTTAAACCTGGTTGTCTTCCATCCGCTTTAGGTACAATCTTGAACTCTTTCAACTTACCACTATTATCAGTCGCAGTAAATTTAATGGTAACATTATCACCAGCATAGACGATGTGTTCCATACCTCGGTCTGCATATGGACTTTGTGTCGCTCGAATGACCTCGCCATCACGCGTCACTGTAACAGCAGGCACAGGTACTTCCGTTTCCGCTCTCACGTTAGCTCGAACGACATCCACAGTATTATCCCGATAGGTAAGCGTGATTTCACCAGTGTTAGACACTGTAATTTCTTTACCACCTTCAGAACCATTCTTGTAGTCAGTTTTTGAAAGGAGAGCAGCATTTTTGCTCTTGAAGTTTTCAAGAATTTGAGCCCTCTCAGTATCGCTCAAAGATGACGGGTTGTTAACTGTAACAGAATCACCACTCACAGGCTCGTTACGTTCATTGAAGCCTTTGATATGGAGAGTCATATGTGCCGTATCTGTTTGTCCGTCAGTATCTGTTACAACATATTCAATAATATGCGCACCAGTAGCATAGGGCTCCCATGCTCCATTGTGTCGACCAAGCGTACCTTGTATATTTACCGTATAACTCTTTGGATAACCAGCAAACCTACCATTCTGATAAACACCGAAATCCCCGACGACACCTCTTGCATTTCTTGGATAATTAGGTGCAGTTAAGCCAGTGATGATTGTATTATTAGGTCCTGCAGCTAATGTTCTCAACCCCTTTGTCATCACTCATCGGCATGTTGATTGTGGCAATAGAGTCATCATTATAATAAGTGACATCTGTAGGCAAACTAATGGTAGGCGGCTTAGATGTTGCACGGTTATTACCTGCTTCACCAGTCGTAACGGTTGAGCTCATTGAGCTACTATAATTCCCAGAATTGCTGGCGCTTGTAAACGGTTGACTGCTTGTCGCCACTTGAGCATTCAAAGTAGCTGCGTTAGAACGATTGTTTACCGTCGCATACACCAATATAGTCGCTTCAAGGTTTCTATTCAAATCATGGCGCTTATTGAATACATACTCATTACCAGAACCACCACGTTTTTCCATTGGTTGTCCATTGAAAAGAACACGAGTGATGGTTGTGTTTCTATCCACCTGCGCGATCAGACCTGCGTAATTAAGCGGACTCTGCGAATGCATTTTGATTTTCCAGACAACCTCACGATTAGAACTTGAATAACTACCTTGTTCAAGTTGAGCTGTGGTGTGATTGTTTACCGCAATCGGAGAAATACCTCGGAGATTTTCTCCCGTTGCCATTGGTTGTCCATTACGGCTATCACGTTGGCCAGAGGTTGCACGTGAAACCGCATTGGCGATAGAGTTGCGAGCTGAAGTAGCTGTCTTGACAACTGTTCCTAGGTCAGCGTTTGGATCCTTGAGAGTAGACTCAATCTCAGCAATAGCAGATTTCACCTTAAGAATGGCTGAGCTTGTATCTGGAAGGTCCACGGCTTTAGCCAGGTATTCTCCCATTTCTGCTGAAAGGGCTGCCAGTTTCTTACGGTCTTCTGCTTGCTTTTTAGCGCTTGTTTCTGCTGTTGTTGTCGCAGCAAGAGTCGCTGTAGTCGTAGCTGTCAGACTCGCATTTTGACTTGTAAAGTTTTCTGCAGTTGAAAGAGAACTAGAAAGGCTAGGGTTGACCTTAATATCGCTAGCCTTAACTGCGGCTCTGGATGTTCCGTCATTACTGATAGCATCTTCGCTAGGAGCCGTCTGTGAACCTTCTACATGCGAAACCTCAGAGAGGGAACTGCTTGCAACAGTTGAAGCACTATCTGATGTTGAAGCAGAATCGTTCAATGAAGACGAGGTACTAGCTGAAGTTGAAGATGAAACACTGGTGCTCGTGCTAGCTGAGGTCGAAGCACTTACGGACTCAGATAGACTTGTTGAGACTGAGGTCGAGGCACTTGTAGAATCTGATAGCGAGATACTCTCACTGATAGAGTTAGATGTTGAAACAGACGTTTGCTGCTCCTCATCTTTATTGACAGTTCCCAAAACAACCTGATCAGAATTCACTAGATTGTCAGTACCATCCACGACTTTCTCTACAGCCAGCTGTTCATTGGCATGGACTTGCGTATGAGTGACCACTCCACCACCAACAACAGCCCCCGCGGCAGCTATCCCCTTGAGGACATCTATCCCGGTTAAAGAAGTTGAGACACGATCTTCCACAACTTCAGTTGTCACCTGAGCAGTATCAATACCACCACGAAGAACCTTAAATAGCCCGAACAAAGACGTTGAGGCACGCAACCAATGTTTCCCTGACTTAATCAGTTTGTATCTAGTTACACGATCGGTTTCTCGATACTCTCCTTCTTGACGTCTAAAAAACATGTTTTTTTCTCCTTGAGTTCATTTTTTATAAAAAAACTAAATACCAAAACATTCTTAAGATACACAGTCATGTTACATGGATATTTTCTCTTTTTTCACCCTGACAAGCAATGGTATACTCTTAAAAAAATTTTTGATATAGAGCTCAATCTATAACACCTTATTATAGCACATTAGAGCCTGCTTTGTCCAAAGATTTGTATAAAAATATATTAACACAAATGACTTGTTCTTTTTTTGTAGATTTTACCTGAATTTAAGATTCTTTTTATCCAATAATCATCTATTTAGCTTTTAAAAAAATCAAATATTATTGTAGAAAATCAGTAGGATGAAATAAAATATAAACAAATTGACCAGAAAGAAAAAGTCAGATCAATTTCTAGCAATGTTTTAAAATCCGTAGCGTACTATTCTAGGTTCAATCTACTATATATCGAATCATTAATCCATCAAAAAAAGCCGCCTGATTGGGCGACTTAATTTTTTATAGGGAGATTATTATGAAAAAGTTTTAGGAGTATAAGTTAAGGTCTTTTTAACTTATGAGATAAGTATACAACCCCTAACTTAAAGTTTCCTTAAGTATTTTTTAACTGTAAGATTTTTTTCCATTTTTCTCGCCAGTTTTTTTCTTGGATAAACGCTTTTGATAGAGCTTCATTCGGTCTTCATTTTCTAAAAAAATGAGGAGTCGGACGAACTTGAAAGTTCAAAAATATCCTCCAAACCATAAGGGGTAAAGAGCTCTAAAGTTGCGTCAGCTTGCAAGCGAAGCCCTACTGCCGTACAACGTTCAGGATACTTTACTCATGGCATCGCAGGAATTTCTATACGGTTCCGTATGGGGACTATGCTGATGCATATAGACCTGATTTTTCAGCTCCCACTGATACTGAGGAAAGTCCTCCCTCAACTTGTTTCTCTATAACCAGCGTTTCTTCGTAACTCACATCTGGATCAAAGAAAATCACATCCACATCCGTTTCACGATCAAAAGCTGGCTTATCTGACAAGAGATTCCAGATAAAATTTCGGACCGAACCAGCCGCCAACCAGGAATCTTTCAACTCCAAGTCACGGATGATAGTCAGAATAGCCATCATGTCAGGATTTTCTCTAAAAGATTCTAAGATTTCAGCCTTATTTTTCAATGTATTCATACCCCAAATGTTCATAAGCCTTAGCTGTCGCGACCCGTCCTGAACGAGTTCGCATAATAAATCCTTTCTGGATCAGGTAAGGTTCATACATATCCTCAACTGTCTCACGTTCTTCAGCGATATTAACAGAAAGTGTTCCTAGACCGACAGGACCTCCACCGTAGACCTCAATCATGGTGCGGAGAATTTTCTGGTCTACATAGTCCAAGCCTTCATGGTCTACATCCAGCATGGTCAAAGCCTTATCCGTAATCACATCGTCAATCAAGCCATCCCCCATAATCTGGGCAAAGTCACGCACGCGCTTAAGGAGACGATTGGCAATACGAGGAGTCCCACGACTACGGAGGGCCAACTCAGAAGCTGCCTCGTGAGTAATTTCCATCTCAAAAATATCTGCCGTCCGCTCGACAATTTCTGTCAAGTCATCATGGGCATAATACTCCATATGACCTGTAATTCCAAAACGTGCCCGTAGCGGATTTGAGAGCATACCAGCCCGAGTCGTCGCACCAATCAAGGTAAAAGGTGGTAACTCCAAATGAACACTGCGACTGCCTTCACCAGCCCCAATCATGATATCAATGTAGAAGTCCTCCATGGCACTATAAAGCACCTCTTCCACCGACATGGGCAAGCGATGAATCTCATCAATAAAAAGGACATCCCCAGGCTCTAAGTCATTCAAAATCGCTACCAAATCCCCTGCTTTTTCAATGACTGGACCCGAAGTCTGCTTGAGATTGACTCCCAATTCATTGGCAATGACAAAAGGCCATGGTCGTTTTCCCGAGACCTGGAGGGCCAAACAAAAGAACATGATCCAGCGCCTCGTCACGCATTTTTGCTGCTTCAATAAAGATTTGAAGCTGATCCTTGACCTTGTCCTGACCGATATATTCACGCAAATATTGGGGGCGGAGAGTACGTTCTACCAACTCCTCATCGCCCATGATTTCATTATCTAAAATTCTACTCATGGCTCTATTATATCAAAAATCCAAGCCACAAACAAAAAAGCCACCGAATTGGGTGACTTCCGACTTTAGCACTGATGCGGTATAATATTGTTTGGCACTGCTACAACACCTACGAAAGGAGGTGAAATGGCCCATGATGGAATTAGTACTCAAAACTATCATCGGACCAATTGTGGTCGGTGTTGTTCTTCGCTTATACTCAATGAAAATCAAAGAGCAAACTAGGAAGCTAGCCGCAGGCTGTACTTGAGTACGGCAAGGTGAAGATGACGTGGTTTGAAGAGATTTTCGAAGAGTATTAGTCGATAAATGGCTAAACAAGGATAAATAGTGTCAAAAAAGACCCCAAGCTTAATGTGGAAGTTAGCTTGGGGTCTTTTCTAGTCCATGATATAGAACTAATCCTTAATTCCTCTCCATTATCGCACAGTTCACGATTTTTGTCAAAGTTTTACTCCCTTGTCCAATAAGACTTTCAACATTAAGAGAACCTTAGGAATTATCAAAGAAAACAAAAGATTACATCACTATCAATGAACATGGACGCTCATCAACTCAAATTAGTCAAACCAACATTTTAATCCATTAAATGAAACGACAGACTTTCATATGATGTACCACTTCCTCACATTATTTCACGAGTTCCAACCTAGCAGTTCGGTCAGGCACTAGGTCATACAAAGATCTATATGACGGATCGTTATAACCAAGTTGAGGATAACTCGCTGAAACGACTACAGACCTATTTCTTAGTCATATTCGCTAAAAAGTCCCCGACAATTCTCGACCAAAATCCGAAAAAAATACCGAAATTTATCGGAAAACGACGTTTAGGAAACTCTCTAAAAAGCCTGAAATAGAGAAAAACTCCACCTGATTAGGTGGAGTTAAGGGAGATTATTATGAAAAAGAAAAGTTTAGGATTTCTATTAAATAAAGTTAGGAGGTCTTTATTTAATGATTACATAATACACAAGCAAACTTAAAGTTAGCTTAAGATTTTCTAGTTTTTACTTTTTGTTCAAAAATAATAAATACTAATTAAAAACTGCTAAAAGCAAACAAGAAAAAGCCACCAAATTGGGTGACTTTATTAGGAGATTATGATGAAAAAAAGTTAGGAGGTCTTTATTTAATAACTAAATGATACAGGATAATACTTAAAGTTAGCTTAAGATTTTCTTGTTTTTACTTTTGTTCAAAAAAATAATAAATACTATTTAAAAGTTGCTGAAAAGTGAACAAAAAGCCACCAAATTGGGTGACTTTATTAGGAGATTATTATAAAAAGAAAAGTTTAGGATTTCTATTAAATAAAAGTTAGGAGGTCTTTATTTAATAACTAAATGATACAGGATAAGACTTAAAGTTAGCTTAAGATTTTGAACTTTTTTTATTGTCTTTTTGTAGCAAGGTGACATAGTCACTCTTGGTATGAAATAAATGGGAGAGAAAAACAGTCTGTTGTGTCTGATCAATAAAGTAAAGCAAAACGTATTGATCTATAATTTTTCCTCGTGTAGGATACTTACTATTAATCTTTACACCGATTTTCACATCAGCATCAAAACCAGCCTCAGGAAAGACTTCTAGACTTTTTAAGCCATCTAAAATTTTTGTCACAGTATTTTTAGCAGATTGAGGGGATAAAAGTACCGTAGCTATATAGTCGTGTATATTGTCGATAGCTTGTTCAACTTCTTTTGAAAGGATCACTTTATAAGCCATAGCGTGCCCTCACATTGTCTAGAGAAGCTCCTTCGCCTGCCTCATATTCTCTCAAGGAACGTTCAGATTGGGCTTGTAATTCAGCAATTAACTGCTCTCTATGCAAATCTTCGGCCGTCTTAATAGGCAAATCTTGCTCTAGGACTATTTGCTCTACAAATAAAGAAATAGCATCTGTCATTGTCATGCCCTTTTCCTTGATAATATTTCGAGCTTGTTCCATAGTAGCTTCATTCAGTTTAAAATTGTATTGTTTCGACAAGTTTATAGCCATGATATATCTCCAATCTATACGTTATAGATTGATTATATACTAGATATAGATTTTTCATCAAGAAAAAGTGTTTTTCCATAATCTTACTTCCTCACGAAATACTATATTGTTACACGAGATTTCCTCGACAATCTTCTTTTTGAAAAATTTAATTGTTTCATATTTCGATACCTTTTGATAAAAACCACGATAAATCAGATACTTTTTATCAGGATCACAAGTAGGTCATTAAAAGTTTAATAACACCAATTTTAAAAGGCATCAAGTTTCTAAACAATAGAAGATACGGCGATCTTTTGTATCATATGGATATCCGCATTACCCTTGACACGAACTTTTACTTTTGTTCAAAAACAACGAATACCAATGAAATATCGCTGAAAGTCACATAACAAAAAAAGTCACCAAATTGGGTGACTTCATTAGGGAGATTATTATGAAAAAGGTTAGGATTTCTATTAAATAAAGTTAGGAGGTCTTTATTTAATGGTTACATGATACAGGACAAGACTTAAAATTAGCTTTAAGAGAAAAATTATTGTAATTTTTTTCGATTTACCCTAAATCATGCCCGTACACTGGAAGCTAGACAAGGTTTCAAACCCCAGAGAACGATAAAATTCCAAGGTTTTTTCTGTTTGTTCTGTCGCTAGTTGTACTTGGTAGGTATCCTTATAATCAGCTAAGGATTTTTTCATCAAGTGACTACCAATCCCTTGGCGCTGATAGGTAGGCAAGACGATCGAATCCTGGACAAAAACCGAAGAAAAAAACCGTCTCCAATCAAGCGAACTAGACCAACGATTTCCTCACCATAACGCGCTAGATAAATGGCCAGTGAATGAGATAAAGCTCGGGACAACATTTGGGGCTGATTTGTATAATTTGTCCAACCAACTGCCTGGTAGAGATGCAAAACATCATCAAGTGAAACAGATGTTTCTTTTGTAATCTTAATCATAGCAAACCTTCCTAACATTCTCGTAGAGATTTAATCTGTTGTCCATTTTCATCAAATTATCTTGCTTCAACCACGATTCAAAACGAGCTTTAACCCTTGGCCAGTCCTTATCAATCATAGACATCCAGTCCGTATCCCTAGTACGCCCTTTATAAATAACAGCTTGGCGAAAGGTGCCTTCGTAGATAAAACCCAAACGTTCTGCTGCTTTTCTAGAAGGTAGATTTAGTGCATCACATTTCCACTCATAACGGCGATAGTTAAGCTCTTCAAAGACATAACGAGCAAGCAAATAGTGGGCTTCTGTTCCCATCCTGGTCTGTTTGAGAGACGGAGAAAAGGTCACCGCGCCAACTTCAATGGTGCGATTGGCTTGATCAATACGCATGAGAGAAAAAGTCCCCAACACCTTTCCAGTCACTTTATCGATAATCGCATAATAGAAACGATCCTTACGCTCAAGCATTTGCTTCAAAGCTACGATTAATTCTTCGAGATTTTCTACTGGCTCCTGAAAGAGATAGGTCCACATATCACGAGGGCTATCTGGACCATAAACAGCCAGCAAATCCTCCGCATGCTTTTCCACCGAAAGAGCTTCTAGAATCGTATACTTTCCTTCTATCCGTACAAGCGAGGGTAAAACTCCAGGTGTATTATCTACAGGTTCACCAATTATCTGACCATATTCATTTACTGGCATAGTATTCTCCTTATCTCACTTTTATAAGTTTAAAGATGTGAATAGTATATCACATCTCACACATAATATTCAAAAAATCCTCCAGTTTATGGAGGATTGATCAAATATGGAAACGAGTGAGTTAATGCCCCCTGTGCTTCTCTCTACGTTTTTGCTGTTTGCGTTCGAATTTCTCTTGTTTGAGCAATTGCTTTTGGACACTAGATTGATGTTTTGAAATCTTTTTCCTTTCCTCATACTGCAACTGCAATAGTTCTTTCGACTTGGAAGAAACTTTTTGATTTACTTGTTTCCTCACCATTCGTTGTAATCGTTTAGGATTCTTGATTTTTACATGTTGCTTAACTGTAATTTCTGGACTAAAAGATAATTGAGTAAACTGAGTCTGTAAAATCTCTAGAATTTCATCATCTTTTGGCTCCTGACCAAATGTCACACGACAAACTTGATAAGTTTCTCGATACACTTGTTCAAACAAACCATGCCAAAATCCATCTTCAAAATAAACTGTCAATCCAATTGAAATTGTTTCCACGACAGCACCTCCTTAAATCTATCCCTAAGAATGGACAACCCAAGGAGGAAGGTTACTGATAGGCTTGCCTACGTCTGGACTACCAACCAGAACTGTGTTTTTATCTTAGTTGAGATAATTATAGCATAATCCAATTTAAAAATCCTCCAAAGCTTAGCTCTGAAGGATTCATTTCTTAGTTAACAACAATGTTAACTAATTTATTCGGTACCGCAATCACTTTCACGATTTCCTTGCCATCGATCTCTGCCTTAACTTTTTCGTTAGAGAGAGCCACTTCTTGCAATTCTTCGCGTGAAAGGTCCTTCGCAACCATGAGTTTGGCACGGACTTTGCCTTTGATTTGAACGACGATTTCGACTTCATCTTCAACCAATTTGCTTTCGTCCCATGTTGGCTAAAGCTACGTAAGAAATTGATTCTCCTGTTGCCGCAACAGTTTGCCAGAGTTCTTCTGCCAAATGAGGTGCAAATGGAGCAATCAATTGGATAAAGCCTTTGGCGTAGTCCACATAGAGTTTGTCTTCCTTGTTAGCAGCGTTGACAAAGACCATGAGTTGGGCAATGGCTGTGTTGAATTTCATGGACTCGATTTGCTCTGTGACAGATTTCACCGTTTCGTTGTAAACCTTGTCTAGAGCGCCATTGTTTTCCGCAACGATTTCTTTACTTGTAATCAAACGGTACACACGGTCAAGGAATTTACGGCTTCCTTCCAATCCTTCTTCAGACCAAGCGATAGAAGCATCGAGTGGCCCCATGAACATTTCATAGACACGAAGGGTATCCGCACCGTATTGTTCCACCACATCGTCTGGGTTGACCACGTTCTTGAGGGATTTAGACATCTTAGCTGGTGCTTGCTCCAATTCTTCCCCTGTTTCCACATGGAAGAAGGAACCGTCACGTTTTTCAACCTTGTCAGTCGCCACAAGAGCACCACGGTGGTCACGGTAGCTAGTTCCCAAGATCATTCCTTGGTTAAAGAGTTTGGAAGGGCTCTTTAGTCGGTACAACACCAAGGTCATAGAGGAATTTGTGCCAGAAACGAGCGTAGAGCAAGTGGAGCACAGCGTGCTCTGCACCACCCACGTAGATATCTACTGGCAACCATTGTTTGAGAAGGTCCTCATCAGCTAATTTCTCTGTGTTGTGTGGATCGATATAGCGGAGGTAGTACCAGCTTGAACCTGCCCATTGCGGCATGGTGTTGGTTTCACGACGACCTTTGACACCATCTTCACGGGTCACTTCCAGCCAGTCTGTCAAGTTCGCCAATGGGCTTTCACCAGTACCTGAAGGGCGGATATCCTTAGTCACTGGCAAGACAAGTGGCAATTCACTTTCTGGAACAGCTGTTGAAGTCCCATCTTCCCAATGAATGATTGGGATTGGTTCACCCCAGTAACGTTGACGGCTAAAGAGCCAGTCGCGGAGACGGTAGGTAACCTTTTCTTGACCACAGCCTTTTTCTTCTAACCAAGACACGATTTTAGCAATCGCTTCTTCTTTATTGAGACCGTTCAAGAAGTCAGAATTAACATGAAGTCCATCTTCTGTGTAGGCAGCCTCTTCAACGTTTCCACCTTCCAAGACTTCTACGATTGGAAGTCCAAACTGTTTGGCAAATTCCCAGTCACGTTGGTCATGAGCAGGTACAGCCATAACAGCACCTGTTCCGTAGCTAGCAAGAACGTAGTCCGCAATCCAGATTGGAATTTCTTTACCGTTAACAGGATTGATGGCATAAGCACCAGTCCAAACCCCTGTTTTTTCCTTGGCAAGGTCTGTACGAGCCAAGTCTGATTTGAGGCTAGCTTGGTGTTTGTAGTCAGCTACAGCCTCAGCTTGTTCAGGACTTGTGATGGCATCTACCAACTCATGCTCAGGAGCCAATACAGTGAAAGTAGCACCGAAAAGGGTGTCTGGACGAGTCGTAAAGACGGTGAATTCCTTGTCTGTTCCTTTCACCTTGAAAGTGACATTGGCACCAGTTGATTTCCCAATCCAGTTGCGTTGCATGTCCTTGATAGACTCTGGCCAGTCAAGGTCATCCAAGTCATTGAGCAAGCGCTCTGCATAGGCAGTGATTTTAAGCATCCATTGACGCATTGGTTTACGGACAACTGGATAGCCACCACGCTCAGATGTTCCATCTGGAAGTACTTCTTCGTTGGCAATAGCTGTTCCCAATTCCTCAACCCAGTTTACTGGCACTTCAGCTTCATAAGCCAAACCTTTTTCGTAAAGCTTAGTGAAGATCCATTGCGTCCACTTGTAGTAGTTTGGATCTGTAGTATTGACTTCACGATCCCAGTCGTAAGAGAATCCAAGCGCATTGATTTGGCGTTTGAAGTTGGCAATGTTTTCTGCTGTGAATTCCGCTGGGTCATTCCCTGTATCCATAGCGTATTGCTCAGCAGGCAAACCAAAGGCATCCCATCCCATTGGGTGAAGGACATTGTAGCCTTGCGCACGTTTAAAACGGCTGAGGATATCAGTCGCTGTGTAGCCTTCTGGGTGTCCTACGTGAAGACCCGCTCCAGATGGGTAAGGAAACATATCAAGCGCATAAAACTTAGGTTTTGAAGCATCTGTTCCTGTCTTAAAAGTGTGATTGTCAGCCCAGTATTTTTGCCACTTAGGCTCGATTTCTTTATGATTGTAAAAACTCATAGCGTCTCTCCAATTTTCGTGATGCTCCTATTATACCATTTTTAGGGGAAATTAGTCTCTTTCTTTTCAACTCTTTTCTCTTTTCACCTTGCCTTCCATTTTTCAATACTGCTATACTTACTTTAGTATGCTCTTTGTAAGAGGTAATTTATGGCACATTCTTTTAAACATTCTCTCCAAAAAGAGATTCTTCATCGTAGTTCTTTGGCTGCTTTAGCTACATCGTTTTTACTCCTCATTCTCCTGTTTGGTTTTTCCTATTTCCTGCAAAAGCAACAACTCACCAAGGATACCCAACAGATCGTCCAGCATGTTCGCGACATGAAACAAGCGAACTATCAATTACTGGAGACCATGAATCAAAAAATGGTTCCAGAATTTTTAGAGGGTAAACACACTGACCGAGAACTCTTTAGTCTATTTTATGAAACAAAAGCTCAACTGAAACTCTGTTCTGATTTTATCATCCTTGACGACACAGGAAAACTTCTCTTTAGTACCAATCGCAACCATCAAGAAACTATTTTAGCTCCTTATTATTTAAAATTATTAATTCAAAAATCCGATTCAAGGAGCTATTACAGAAAAAGGTTGCTTTGTCAATAGATAAACAACATTACGCACTCTTCATTATGCCTATCGTTCAAAATCAACGAGTTAAGGCTTATAGCATTTCTTTTGTAAATGAAAATGAATTTGTGTCCAGTATCCCTCTTATCAATTCAAAATACGCCATTACTGATACTTTTGGAAACATCTACTCTAGCAATACCAATCAATTTACTCAATCAACTCTGGAAAAAATTTGATGAAAAAAATTACTCCAGTCTAAAACTCATTGGTACGTTGAAAATCCACTTCTGATTGAAAAACGTAAAATTGAACCGATTTTCTCAATCTACACCTTTCAATCTTTCTTTCCCATTCCGAGTTTACTAGGGCTTGCTTCTGTCTTAACACTCTGTATCTTTCTGTTATACTTCTGGCAGGCGAGACGTATTGCTTATAAAATTGCGACGCATAATGCCGGCCCTATTGAAAGTCTAGTCTATCAACTGCAGGAAATTCCTAAGAAAAAGGACAAGAAGCTGATCCTCCAGACAGGAGACGAATTTGAACTGATTGCTGAGAAAATCACAGATATGCTCCAAGAGTTGGATGAGCTCCATCAAAAGATGTTGACCATTGAGAAGGAAAAGTGGATCTTTGAAAGAAAGATGCTGGAAGCTCAGTTTAATCCTCACTTCCTCTACAATACCTTGGAAACCATTAAAATTACGAGTATGATTGATGCTAGTATTACTCAAGAACTTATTCAAAATCTCACGCGCATCCTGCGATATAGTGTAACTGAACTAGAAAAGGAAACGACTCTTGGACGGGACCTAGAGATTATCGAAGCTTATCTGAAAATCCATCAGATTCGATTTGAACATTTTTCTTATCAGATTGACTGTTCTGAGAATCTACATTCTCAAACTATTCCGAAACTTTTCCTATTACCACTTGTGGAAAATGCTCTAAAATACGGAAGGCAGTATCGTATCGACCTTGCCATCTCTATCCAAATCACTCAAGAGCAGGAAGCACTGACCTTTATCGTTAAGGATAATGCCGGTGGTCTAACCAAACAAGAACGTCTACATATCTTAGAATCCTTGGACAGCCCACATACACAGCACGGTATTGTCAATAGTTATAAACGATTGAATAACTTTTTTGAAAATGTCGAATTGGATTTAGGAGTGAACCCGCAAGGGGAAACCTGGGTAAAATTTGTCACGAAAGGAAGAACGCATGTTTAAGTTAATCATTGTCGAAGACGAACACCTGATCCGAAAATGGCTTGAAATTGCCGTCGACTACTCAGCCTTAGGTATTCAAGTTGTTGGAACTGCAAGTCACGGACAAGAAGGCATGGAGTTAATTCAAAAAGAGAAACCACACATCGTCCTGACAGACATTACCATGCCCATCATGGATGCTTTTATGATGTTTGAAGCGACTCGTTCACTCTCTTATGAAAAAGTGATCCTCTCAGGCTATAATGATTTCCAAAACGCAAAAAAGGCTATGCAATTCGGAGCAGTGGACTTCCTCCCAAAACCCATAAATGTCGCAGAATTAACAGAGTGTTTAGAAAAAATAACTCTGCGCCTCAAGATGGATCAACACCAAACCAATCCATTTTTACAAGACTACCAAGCCTTTGTCACCTCGCTTCAAAAAATCAATCCTCAAAACCAATTGATTCAACAAATTCTCGAATTTGTACACCAACACTACTACCTGCACTTTACCATTTCGACCATTGCAGAGAATCTAGGCTATAGCGAAAGTTATCTCTACAAGGTTATCAAAGAAGATTTCCCTATCACCTTGAACGAATACATTCTTCAGTATCGTTTAAAACAAGCCGTTGAAAAGATGAGTCAACATCCTGACTCCCCTCTTAGTCAAATCGCTGAAGAAGTCGGCTTCTCAGACTATAAATATTTTGGGAAAGTTTTTAAGAAATACTTTCATATCTCTCCTAAAGAGTTAAAAATCCATAGGAAGAATAGTTTAGACACTGTTCTTCTTTTTTTGTAGAGAATTTTTACCCCATTAGGATAGAATTTTTAGGTTTTAAAAAGCGCTTTCATTGCTTTTACAATAGAGGTAACAAAACTATGGAGGTATCCATCATGAAAAAGAAATGGATGTATTATGCTGCGTGTGGACTTGCTATTTTTGAGGGCTTGCTGCCTGCTCTTCTGACGACGCTTCAGGAGAAAAAGGCAACTGAAAATGGAGGAAGCGATACTCTAGTAGTCTACTCCCCAAACTCAGAAGGATTGATTGGAGCAACTATTCCTGCTTTTTGAAGAAAAGTATGGCATCAAGGTTGAACTCATTCAAGCCGGAACAGGTGAACTCTTTAAGAAGCTAGAATCTGAAAAAAAGAAGCCCCTGTAGCAGATATCATCTTTGGTGGTTCCTATACCCAATATGCTACCCACGGGGAACTTTTTGAAAATTACGTATCAACGGAAAACGATAATGTAATCAAAGAATATCAAAATACAACTGGCTACTCAACTCCTTATACATTGGATGGTAGTGTTTTGATCGTCAACCCTGACTTAACTAAGGGGATGAATATTGAAGGTTATAGCGACCTCATCAAACCAGAACTCAAAGGAAAAATCGCAACTGCAGACCCAGCCAACTCTTCTAGCGCCTTTGCTCAACTAACAAACATGTTACAAGCTGAGGGTGGCTATACAGACGACAAGGCTTGGACTTATGTCAAAGATCTCTTTACTTTGATTGACGGTAAAATTGGCTCAAGTTCATCTGGTGTTTACAAGGCTGTTGCAGATGGAGAAATGGCTGTTGGTCTTTCTTACGAAGACCCCGCAGTAAAACTTCTAAACGACGGAGCTAACATCAAGGTTGTTTATCCAAAGAAGGTACTGTCTTCCTGCCTGCTAGCGCTGCTATTATTAAAAACGCTAAGAACATGGAAAACGCTAAGAAATTTATCGATTTCATCATTTCTCAAGAAGTCCAAGACACGCTTGGTACAACAACTACTAACCGTCCAGTTCGTAAAAATGCTAAAACTAGCGAAAACATGAAACCAATCGAACAAATTAAAACACTAACTGAAGACTATGATTATGTCATCAAAAACAAATCAGATATCGTGAAGAAATACAACGAAGTCTTTACAGATATCCAATCTAAACAGTAAAAGAGGTTGACTATGAGTGAGATCAAGATTATCAATGCCAAGAAAATTTATCACGATGTAGCTGTTATCGAAAATCTAAGCGTGACCATTCCTAAGGGGAGCCTTTTCACTCTCCTTGGACCTTCAGGCTGTGGGAAAACAACCTTACTTCGTATGATTGCAGGTTTCAATAGCATCGAAGGAGGAGAGTTCTACTTCGACGATACTAAAATCAACAACATGGAACCTAGCAAGCGAAACATTGGGATGGTTTTCCAAAACTATGCAATTTTCCCACATTTGACAGTGCGTGATAACGTTGCATTCGGGCTCAAGCAAAAGAAAGTTCCAAAAGATGAACTCATCGAACAAACAAATAAATACCTTGAGTTGATGCAGATTGCCCAATATGCTGATCGTAAACCAGATAAACTTAGTGGTGGCCAGCAACAACGGGTTGCCCTAGCACGTGCCTTGGCTGTTAATCCTAACGTTCTCCTCATGGACGAACCCCTCAGTAACCTAGATGCCAAACTTCGCTTGGATATGCGTCAGGCTATTCGCGAAATTCAACACGAAGTTGGTATTACAACTGTCTATGTAACTCACGACCAAGAAGAAGCTATGGCCATTTCTGACCAAATTGCTGTTATGAAAGACGGTGTTATTCAACAAATTGGTCGTCCAAAAGAGCTCTACCACAAACCAGCAAATGAATTTGTCGCAACATTTATTGGTAGAACAAATATAATCCCTGCTCGTTTGGAAAAGCAAGCTGACGGAGCTTACATCGTCTTTGAAGATGGTTATTCTCTTCGTATGCCAGCACTAGATCAGGTGGAAGAACAAGCTATTCATGTCAGCATTCGTCCCGAAGAATTTATCCGTGACGAAAACGGACCAATAGATGGAACAATAACTGATAGTGTCTATCTTGGACTTAATACCGAATACTTCATTGAGACAGGATTTGCTTCAAAACTTCAGGTAAGTGAAGAATCTACATTTGAAGAAGATTTGAAAAAAGGAGATCGCGTTCGTTTGCGTATCAATACTCAGAAACTCAATGTCTTCTCTGAAGATGGTTCGCGCAATCTCATAAAAGGAGTCAGCCATGGAGCGTAAAAAACTAAATATCTGGACGGCGTCTTCCTTCTTCATCTTCCTTACTTATCTCGTTTCTGGTCTATCCAATTGTTACGGTATTAAAACAGGCACTGGTACATGAAGGGCATTTCTCTTTAGAAAATTTTGTTACTTTCTTTAGCAAATCGTACTACTCTGAAACCCTTATCAACAGTTTCAAGGTTTCTGTAACTGCAACAGTCACTTCTGTCCTTGTTGGTACCTTGCTAGCTTATCTTTTTTCAATGTATGACTTCAAGGGAAAGAAATTTTTACAGATTTTAATCATCATTGCATCCATGTCAGCTCCCTTTGTAGGTGCCTATTCTTGGATTCTATTGCTGGGAAGAAACGGGGTTATCACAAAGTTTCTAACCAACACACTTCACTTGCCAGGTCTTGACATCTACGGTTTCAAAGGTATTGTGCTTGTCTTTACACTTCAACTCTTCCCTCTCGTCTTTCTTTACGTAGCTGGGACTATGAAGAGTATCGACAACTCCCTCTTGGAAGCTGCTGAAAGCATGGGATCTTTCGGTCTAAAACGAATTGTAACAGTCGTTTTACCTCTCTTGGTTCCTACCTTACTAGCAGCTGCACTCCTCGTCTTTATGAGAGCCTTCTCGGACTTTGGTACTCCGATGTTGATTGGTGAGGGATATCGTACCTTCCCAGTCTTGATCTATACACAGTTTATCAGTGAAGTTGGAGGCAACTCTGCCTTTGCATCAGCCTTAGCAATTATGGCGATTACAATCGCCCTAGTTATCTTCCTCATCCAAAAATACGTTTCAAATCGCTACAGTTTCAGTATGAACTCGCTTCATCCAATTGAACCTAAGAAAACGACAAAAGGGAAGATGGCTGCTATTTATGTGACAGTTTATGGCATTATCTTATTCTCTGTTTTGCCTCAAGTTTACTTGATTTATACATCCTTCCTGAAAACATCTGGTATGGTTTTCGTCAAAGGATATTCACTAAACAGCTATAAGACTGCCTTTAGCCGTATGGGATCTGCTATTTTTAATACCATTCGTATCCCTCTCCTTGCCTTGGTTCTAGTTGTTGTCTTTGCGACCTTCATCTCCTATCTTGCAGTTCGCAAACGTAACCTATTTACCAACTTAATCGATAGTCTTAGTATGGTACCTTATATCGTACCAGGAACTGTACTCGGTATTGCCTTTATCTCTTCATTCAATACAGGCCTCTTCGGAAGTGGTTTCCTGATGATTACTGGAACAGCCTTCATCTTGATTATGTCCTTATCTGTCAGAAGACTTCCTTATACCATTCGTTCTTCAGTTGCTAGTTTGCAACAAATTGCTCCTAGTATCGAAGAAGCAGCAGAAAGCTTGGGAAGTAGCCGTTTCAATACCTTTACTAAAATCACAACCCCAATGATGCTTTCAGGGATCATCTCAGGAGCAATCCTTTCATGGGTAACAATGATTTCGGAACTATCTACTTCCATTCTCTTATATAACGTTAAAACTAGAACAATGACCGTAGCTATTTACACTGAAGTACTTCGTGGGAATTATGGTGTGGCAGCAGCCCTATCTACTATCCTCACTATCTTGACAGTTACTTCCTTGTTACTATTTATGAAAATTTCTAAAAATAACAGCATTACGCTCTAGTTTTTTTCCTACTAAAACAGCCAATTCCCCCTGGCTGTTTTTTATATCTCCACTTTTGATTTTCCCGAATCATCACCTTCGATAAATACAGATTCCTATCAATAGGACATATCTTAGCTAGTTATATAGATGCAAGATAGGGCTTTTTATGGTAGAATATAGGAAAGTGCTTTCTCAGAAGGAGGGAAATATGGACAAACAAACCATCGCTGTTTTAGGGCCTGGTTCTTGGGGTACTGCGCTGTCACAAGTTCTAAATGACAACGGACACCAAGTACGTATCTGGGGAAATATTCCTGATCAAATTGATGAAATTAATACACAACATACTAACAAACGCTATTTTAAGGATACTGTATTAGACGAAAAAATTGTTGCCTATCATGATTTGGCAGAAACCTTGAAGGGGGTTGATGCCGTCTTGTTTGTGGTGCCAACTAAGGTGACCAGATTGGTAGCTCAACAAGTGGCTGCTGTTTGGATCATAAAGTGGTTGTCATGCATGCTTCAAAAGGCCTCGAACCTAATAGCCACAAACGTCTTTCAACCATCCTAGAAGAAGAAATCCCTGAAGAATTGCGCAGTGAGATTGTGGTTGTATCTGGTCCTAGCCATGCAGAAGAAACGATTGTACGTGATATTACCTTGATTACGGCTGCTTCTAAAGATTTACAGACTGCTCAATATGTTCAAAAACTCTTTAGCAACCACTACTTCCGCCTTTATACCAATACAGATGTGATCGGAGTGGAAACAGCTGGTGCTCTTAAAAATATCATTGCCGTTGGTGCAGGTGCCCTTCATGGACTTGGATTTGGGGATAATGCCAAAGCTGCTATTATCACGCGCGGGCTGGCAGAAATTACCCGTCTGGGAGTTAAACTTGGAGCAAATCCATTAACTTACAGTGGACTTTCTGGGGTTGGAGATTTAATCGTTACCGGAACTTCTGTCCACTCACGTAACTGGCGTGCAGGAGATGCTCTTGGGCGTGGCGAAGCCTTGGCAGATATCGAAGCAAATATGGGAATGGTCATTGAAGGAATTTCAACAACCAAAGCTGCTTACGAATTAGCACAAGAGCTAGGAGTTTATATGCCTATTACTCAAGCCATTTACCAAGTTATTTATGAAAATGTTAATATTAAGGATGCCGTTTCTGAACTCATGAGCAATGAGTTCAAGGCAGAGAACGAGTGGTCTTAGTCACCGTTAGAAAGGAAGCTCATGAAGCAAAAAGTTAGAAAAGCCGTTATCCCTGCTGCGGGACTTGGAACTCGTTTCCTACCTGCAACTAAAGCTTTGGCCAAAGAAATGTTGCCAATCGTGGATAAACCAACCATCCAGTTTATCGTTGAAGAAGCTCTCAAGTCTGGAATTGAGGACATTCTTGTGGTAACAGGAAAGTCAAAACGTTCTATCGAAGACCATTTCGACTCAAACTTTGAACTAGAATACAACCTCAAGGAAAAAGGAAAAACCGACCTTTTGAAACTAGTTGACGAAACAACTGGTATGCGTCTTCACTTCATCCGTCAAACGCACCCACGTGGACTCGGAGATGCCGTCTTACAAGCCAAAGCTTTCGTCGGAAACGAACCCTTTGTGGTTATGCTTGGAGATGACCTCATGGATATCACTGATGACAAAGCTGTTCCATTGACCAAGCAGCTCATGAATGATTATGAGAAGACTCACGCTTCTACTATCGCCGTAATGCCTGTCCCACACGAAGAAGTTTCTTCATACGGTGTTATCGCTCCTCAGGGTGAAGGAAATGACGGTCTTTACAGTGTTGAAACCTTCGTTGAAAAACCAGCACCTGAAGACGCACCAAGTGATCTAGCCATTATTGGCCGTTACCTCCTCACACCTGAGATTTTTGGCATCCTCGAAAGTCAAAAACCTGGTGCAGGAAATGAAATTCAACTAACAGATGCTATCGACACCCTCAACAAAACTCAACGAGTATTTGCTCGTGAGTTTAAAGGTGCACGTTACGATGTCGGAGACAAGTTTGGGTTTATGAAGACTTCCATCGAATACGCTCTTAAACATCCACAAGTCAAAGACCACTTGAAGGACTACTTGATTGATCTTGGAAAAGAACTTTCAGGAGACAAATAAACAATTTACCAAACAGTCAGATTTAGTTTAAATCTGGCTTTTTTGATGTCTAAATCCCAAGAACCAATCCCTATCTAACCCCCTATTCTAAGCCCTAATTTCTTGCAAGAGATGCTTTTATGGTATAATAATAAAGAGTGAGGAATTCTATGAACAAACATGTAACAAGAATCAAACAAAAAGGACTGGCCTTACTTCGGTCTCTAAAATTAACAACTTCCAAAAAAAATCCAGATAAAAATAAGAAAGTCAAAACAAAACTAACCATTTGGACTATTTGGGCCAAGATTTTACTTGGAATAAAAGCAACTTTTAACACACTTTTCATCCTAGCTTTTATTGGCGGTCTCCTCGGGACTGGGGTTGTTTTGGGGTATGCTGTTTCTCTCTTTGATCAAGTTAGTGTCCCTCAAACGGAGGATTTGGTTAAACAGGTCAACAATATTTCATCTATTTCTGAGATTCGCTATGCAGATGGTTCCATGATTGGGGCTATCGAGAGCGATCTTTTACGAACATCTGTCGCATCCGATGCCATCTCAGAGAATCTCAAGCAAGCTATCGTTGCAACCGAGGACGAACACTTTGCAGAGCACAATGGTGTCGTTCCTAAAGCTGTCATTCGTGCCAGTCTAGGAAACTTTATCGGCCTTGGTTCTTCGAGTGGTGGTTCTACCCTAACACAACAGCTCATCAAACAACAAGTAGTTGGTGATGCTCCTACGCTTGCTCGTAAAGCTAGTGAAATCGTAGATGCTCTAGCCCTAGAACGTGCTATGAATAAGGATGAAATCCTGACTACCTATCTAAATGTTGCACCTTTTGGTCGCAATAACAAGGGGCAAAATATCGCAGGTGCTCAGCAGGCTGCAACTGGGATTTTCGGAGTGGATGCTAGCAAACTAACCATTCCTCAAGCAGCTTTCCTAGCAGGTTTACCACAAAGCCCTATTTCCTACTCACCTTATGAGTCTACTGGTGAGATGAAGAGCGAAGAAGATATTGAACTTGGAATCAAGCGCTCAAAAGATGTTCTCTACAATATGTACAGAACTGGAGTCCTTAGCCAAGAAGATTATGAAACCTATAAAGCGTACGATATTAAGAAAGACTTCTTGCCAGCAGAAAATGTCAACGTAACTGCTAAAGGTTTCCTCTACTTCTCTGCCCTCGATGAAGCCACCAACCTCATGTATGATTATCTAATCAAAAAAGATAACGTCTCTGCACCAGAACTAAAGAACGAATCTATCCAAAAATCTTATCATGAATTGGCTGAAAAAGAGATTCAAAATGGTGGTTACCGTATCACAACTACAATTGATAAAGCTATCCATACAGCCATGCAAGGTGCAGTTGCAAACTATGGCTACCTTGTCGATGATGATACTGGTCAACCAGAAGTCGGAAATGTCTTGATGGATAACCAAACAGGCGCCATTTTAGGATTTGTCGGTGGTCGTGATTACCAAAGTAATCAAAACAACCACGCCTTTAACACTAAACGGTCTCCTGCTTCAACTACTAAACCTATCCTAGCCTACAGTATTGCGATTGACCAAGGTTTTATGGGAAGTGCAAGCGTCTTATCTAACTATCCAACTAACTTCTCTAACGGAAATCCGATTATGTATGTCAATAGTTCTGGTACTGCCATGATGAGTCTGAAAGAAGCTCTGAATTACTCTTGGAATATCCCAGCCTACTGGACCTATCAGTTACTTCTTCAAAAAGGAGTTGATGTCCGTTCCTACATGGAAAAAATGGGCTACGAGATCCCAGAATACGGCATTGAGAGTCTTCCTATGGGTGGAGGAATCGATGTCACTGTAGCCCAGCATACAAACGGCTACCAAACCTTGGCTAACAATGGTGTTTACCATAAGAAATACATGATTTCAAAAATCGAGAAGACCAGCGGCGAGGTTATCTATGAGCACAAAGACGAACCTGTACAAGTCTACTCTAAAGCAACTGCAACCATTATGCAGAGCTTACTAAGAGATGTGATTTCTTCCCAAGTGACTTCAAGCTTCCAGAGCGATCTTGCTGCAATCAACCCAAGTTTGGCAGGTGCTGACTGGATTGGTAAAACTGGTACTACCAATGAAGATGGCGATATGTGGCTCATGCTTTCAACTCCAAGATTAACCCTTGGTGGTTGGCTTGGTCACGATGATAACCGACCACTTGGTAAAGGTGCAGGACACTACCGTAATGCAAATATATGGCTCATCTGGTAAATGCCATTCAACAAGCAGCCCCTTCTTCTTGGGGTTCAGAACGTTTCAAACTCGATCCAAGTGTCACTTCATCACAAGTCCTCAAATCAACTGGTCAAAAACCAGGTAAGGTTACTATCAATGGTAAAGAGATTAATGTGACTGGTGAAATGGTAACAAGTTACTGGGCTAACCAAAATGGTGCTCCGACTACCACTTATAAATTCGCTATTGGTGGAAGCGATGCAGACTACCAAAATGCTTGGAACACCATTTTAGGAAGTCTTCCTAAAGCATCTTCTTCCTCATCGAACAATAGCAATAACAATAATAATCGTAATAATACTTCTAATAGTAACGGGAACAGAAGCAGCAATCAACGGCGCTAACTAAACAGCACAATCATTGAGAGTGGGAAAGAAAATTTCTGAAAGAAATGATTTTTCTCCACTCTCTTTTTCTTTTTCATTTCATGGTACAATAGCAACATGAATAAATATCAAAAGAATATTTTTAAGGGAACCATTTATTCTCTCCTATCTGGCCTGATCTGGGGGATCTGCGGAATTTTAGGAGAGTACTTTTTTTCACATTATCAAGTATCTTCAGGGTGGATTACTTCTGCGTCTACTCGTCGCTGGTAGTTTCGTAATCGTCTTATCTAGTATAAAACTCCGGTCCCAGCTCTTCGAGATCTGGAAAAATCGAAACAATTACCTGCCTTTTCTGGCCTATGCTATCTTAGGGATCTTCTCCGTACAATTTTTTTCTTTTTATCTCTGTGTGAGTACTCCAACGCTACAACTGCAACCATCCTCCAATTTATCAGTCCTGTCTTCATTCTTATCTACAATCGCATCATCTACAAGAAAAAAGCTTCTAAAAAAGCAATTTTCTATGTTTTGACTGCTATGATTGGAGTCTTTTTGATGGCTACCAAAGGCGATTTGTCTAAGCTATCCATCACACCACTTGCTTTACTGACAGGTCTTCTCAGTGCCCTAGGTGTTATGTTCAATGTCATCTTACCCCAACGCTTTGCTAAAAAATACGGTTTTGTGCCAACTGTTGGTTGGGGAATGATTATCGCTGGACTTTTTAGTAATTTTCTCTACCCTGTTTATAAGATTAGCTTCCAGGTTGATGCCATCAGTATCTGTATTTGTTTGACCATTGCCTTTTTGGGAACTGCCTTTGCCTTTTTCCTATCGATGAAGGCTGTCTCTCTCGTTTCTCCCTTGGTGGTGTCAGTCGTTAGCGCAAGCGAACCGCTATCCTCTGCTATTCTTAGTGTTCTTTTCCTTGGCATGGTTCTGGATGGTTTCTTGGTACTGGCCATGATTTTGATTATCGTTCCTATGGTTTTCTTGTCCATTGAAGAATCTAAATCCAAGAATTAAACACCTTCTTTTAACACTTAAGGCTTCAATTTTGAAGCCTTTTTTGGTAGAATAGTAAGCATTACAAAGAGTGAGGAGACACCTATGACTGCTACAAAAATGAATGCACAAGAAATTATCCAATTTATCGCAAATGCTGAGAAAAAGACTAGTGTGAAAGTGACCTTTGAGGGGCAACTTGCCGGAACTATCCCTGCTTCTGTTATCAAGCTTGGGAATGTTCTTTTTGGAGACTGGAAAGATATCGCTCCACTTCTCGAAGGACTTACAGAAAACAAGGACTATGTTGTTGAACAAGACGCTCGCAACTCGGCTGTACCTCTCCTTGATAAACGTGATATCAATGCTCGTATCGAGCCAGGCGCTATCATCCGTGACCAAGTTGAGATTGGTGACAATGCTGTTATCATGATGGGTGCTGTTATCAATATCGGTGCAGAAATTGGATCTGGCACTATGATTGATATGGGAGCTATCCTTGGCGGACGCGCTATTGTCGGTAAAAATAGCCACGTTGGTGCAGGTGCTGTTCTTGCAGGCGTTATCGAGCCAGCTAGTGCTGAACCTGTCCGTGTCGGTGACAATGTTCTCATCGGTGCTAACGCTGTAGTTATCGAAGGTGTTCAAATCGGTAGTGGTTCTGTTGTTGCAGCAGGCGCTATCGTCACTCAAGATGTTCCTGAAAATGTTGTGGTAGCAGGTGTCCCAGCTCGTGTTATCAAGGAAATCGATAGCCAAACCCAACAAAAAACAGCGCTAGAGGATGCGCTTCGCACCTTGTAATTAGTAACAGAGGCGGAAATATTTCCAGCCTCTTTCTCGTATCAATAGAAGGAAATTAACTATGTTAGATTTGATTCAAACTCGACGCGATCTTCACCAAATTCCTGAGATTGGTTTAGAAGAATTCAAGACTCACGCTTATTTACTCAATGTTATTGAGAAATTAACAGCTGGCAAGGATTTTGTTCAGATTCGTACCTGGCGAACAGGTATTTTAGTTTACTTGCAAGGAAGTCAGCCAGAACGTACCATTGGTTGGCGAACAGACATCGACGGACTCCCAATTGTTGAACAAACAGGCCTTCCTTTTGCCTCTCAACACCAAGACCGTATGCATGCTTGTGGACACGATTTTCACATGACCATTGCCCTTGGAAGTCTTGAACGTGCTTTAGAAAACCAACCAAAAAACAACCTCCTCTTTCTCTTCCAACCTGCGGAAGAAAATGAGGCAGGCGGTATGCTCATGTATGAAGATGATGCTTTTGGCGACTGGTTGCCTGACCAATTCTATGGACTTCATGTTCGCCCCGACTTAAAAGTTGGACAAATTGCGACCAATACTCATACACTCTTTGCTGGAACATGTGAAGTTAAGATTCGCTTTAAGGGTAAAGGTGGTCACGCTGCCTTTCCACATGAAGCCAACGATGCTCTGGTTGCAGCTAGCTATTTTGTGACCCAAGTCCAGTCAGTTGTCAGCCGTAATGTCGATCCTATCGAGGGAGCTGTTGCCACTTTCGGTGTTTTTCAAGCTGGTACAACCAATAATGTCATCGCTGATACAGCTTTCTTGCATGGAACCATTCGAGCTCTCACACACAGCATGAGCCTCTTGGTTCAAAAACGTGTCAAAGCTATCGCTGAAGGTGTCGCAGCTGCTTTTGATATGGATGTGGAAGTTGAACTCAAGCAGGGAGGTTATTTACCAGTCGAAAACACCCCTGAACTAGCCTATGAATTGATGACCTTCTTTGATGAAAAAGAGGGGATTGAACTGATTGACATCGAACCTGCCATGACAGGGGAAGACTTCGGTTACCTTCTCTCCAAGGTTCCTGGCGTCATGTTCTGGCTTGGCATTGACAGCCCTTATGCACTTCACCATCCAAAGATGAGCCCTAAGGAAGAAGCTCTATCTATCGGTGTCGAAGCTGTATCAAGCTTCTTAGCCAAGAAAGCGGCGGAGTAAACTATGAAAAAAAGCTTACGCAAGCAGGTCTTGCAAGGACTTAAGTCTCTATCCAAGGAAGAAAAGCAGAGCATGAACGATTGGCTCACAGAGCAACTCCTTCAACATCCATTCTACAAGGAAGCAAAAACTATCGCTACTTACCTGTCTTTTCCCCATGAATTTCAAACAGCTAGACTAATCGAACAAGCTCAAAAAGATGGAAAGACTATTCTCATTCCCAAAACCTATCCACATGGGAAAATGGACTTTGTTCTATATGAACCAGAGAAACTCGAAAGAAATTCTTTTGGACTTCTTGAACCACAGGGGAAAGCTATTGTCTTTGAGCCGTCTCAGATTGACTTGATCCATGTTCCTGGTTTAGCTTTCAATCCTTCTGGTTATCGAGTTGGCTATGGAGGTGGCTACTATGACAGATATTTGAGCAACTTTACTGGCAACTCCATTAGTACACTTTATCCATGTCAGATTCAGGACTTCCATCCTGATCCACACGATATTCCCGTTAAGGAGGTAATCATCTATGAAAGAGATTTTTGATCGTCGTTATCCCGTCACAAGCTTCTTTCTTCTTGTGACAAGCCTGGTTTTTATACTCATGTTTCTAACTAGTGGTTTCAATTACACAAGCGCAGCCACCTTGTATCGGTTTGGAGCTGTTTATCCTCCTGCTATCAAGGCCATGCCTGAGCAAATCTGGCGCTTATTCTCAGCAACCTTTGTTCACATTGGCTTGGAGCATTTTTTAGTCAACATGCTATCCCTCTACTTTTTGGGGCGTCAGATGGAGCAAATCTTTGGCTCTAAACAGTTTTTCTTTATCTACCTTCTATCAGGTATGATGGGAAATCTCTTTGTCCTCGTTTTTAGTCCCAATGCCATTACTGCAGGTGCTTCAACTGCCCTCTACGGTATGTTCGCTTCTATTGTCGTTCTCCGTTATGCCTCACGCAATCCCTATCTGCAACAGCTCGGTCAATCTTACCTCTCCTCTTGGTCATCAACCTAGTAGGTAGTGTTTTAATACCTGGTATCAGCCTTACTGGACACGTAGGTGGAGCTGTCGGTGGCGCATTACTAGCTATCGTCTTCCCAGTTCTAGGCGAACGAAAGATTTATAGTTTGGGGCAACGTGGTATAGCAACGCTAGCCTTTATTGCTTTATCAGCTTTACTACTTTTTATCGGACTATTATAAAACAAGAAAAACCATTGGAAGCTCTCAAATTGAGAAGTTCATTTCCAATGGTTTTTTTGAATTTAATTGAAAAGTTGCTTAAAATCCATTGTTATCACTGAGTTCTTTGAACCAGTGGCCTGATTTTTTCAGGCGGCGTTCTTGTGTTTCTAAGTCTAGCTCGACCAAACCATAACGGTTTTTATAGCTGTTGAGCCATGACCAGCAATCGATAAAGGTCCAAATCAAATAGCCTTTACAGTTAGCACCGTCTTCGATAGCGCGATGAAGTTCACGAAGGTGACCTTTGACAAAGTCGATACGGTAATCATCCTGGATCATTCCATTTTCACGGAATTTGTCTTCACCTTCAACGCCCATACCATTCTCTGTCAGCATCCACTCAATATTCCCATAGTTTTCCTTGATATTTTGGGCAATGTCATAAATTCCTTGCTCGTAGATTTCCCAACCGCGGTGTGGATTAATCTTACGACCTGGCATAACGTAAGGTTCATAGAAATGTTCTGGTAAGAGTGGACTATCAGGATGCTTAGTAAAAAGTGGCGCCATAACACGCAAAGGCTGATAGTAGTTGACTCCTAGGAAGTCAACGGTGTTCTCACGAATGAGTTCTAACTCTTCGGCTGTGTATTCTGGTAACAAGTCATGCTCAGCTAAAATTTCCACCAATTCTTCTGGATAAGTTCCCAAGACAGATGGATCTAGAAAAGATTGAGCTTGGAAGAGGTCAGCAATGCGTGCAGCTTTCACATCCGCAGGATGTTGACTACGTGGATAAGCCGGAGTCAAATTGAGGACAATTCCAATCTTAGAACCAGGTAAGACCTCATGGCAGGCTTTGACCGCAAGAGTGCTGGCTAGCTGGGTATGATAGGCAACCTTAACCGCTGCTTTGGCATCCACCTTATGAGGATAATGGGCATCATAGAAATAGCCAAACTCTACAGGAACGATAGGTTCATTGAAGGTAATCCATTGGTCAACCAAGTCTCCGTAAGTTTCAAAACAGAAACGAGCATAGTCTTCATAAGCCTTGATGGTCGCCTTATTTTCCCAACCATCCCCATCTTCTTGAAGGGCAAAAGGCAGGTCAAAGTGATAGAGATTGACTAAAAGGCGAATTCCCTTAGCCTTAATTGCTTCAAATACCTGACGGTAGAAAGCCACACCCTGAGGATTGACTTCCCCACGACCCTGCGGGAAAATACGAGACCACTGGATAGAAGTTCGAAAGGCTGTGTGGCCAGTTTCTAACAAGAGTTCTATATCCTTTTCCCAGTTTTCATAGAAGGTCGACGTTTTGTCTGGTCCAATACCATTGTAGTAACGATTTGGTTCTACTTGATACCAATAATCCCAGAGATTATCTCCCTTGCCATCACCAGGCACTCGTCCTTCTGTCTGCGGCCCAGAAGTTGAGGAACCCCAGACAAAATCCTTTGGAAATTTTAGCATAGTACTACCTCTTTTTACGCTTTTAATGTTTATACTCTTCGAAAATCAAATTCAAACCGCATCAACGTCGCCTTGCCGTATATGTGTTACTGACTTCGTCAGTTCTATCCACAACCTCAAAACGGTGTTTTGAGCAACCTGCGGCTAGTTTGCTCTTTGATTTTCATTGAGTCTTACTTTCTCTCATTATACAGAAAAAACAAGGCAAAAACTAGTTACATTTTTGTCTTGTTTTTCTTCTGATTATAGATTTTATTTATTTGTTAGAATTTCAAGAGTTTCAAGCAAGTTATCTGCATGAACTTCGATTGTATCTCCTGTCGCCTTGATCTTCACTTCTACGATCCCGTCAGCTGCTTTCTTACCAACAGTGATACGGATTGGAAGACCCATCAAGTCGCTATCACTGAATTTAACACCGACACGTTCGTTACGGTCATCTGTCAAGACTTCGTAGCCTTTGTTAACTAAGGCTTCTTCGATACGATTAGTCAATTCAAGACTTGCTTCGTCCTTGACATTAACTGGAATCAAATGCACATCAAATGGTGCCAATTCTTTAGGGAAGTTGATTCCCCAAGCGTAACGGTATTCACCCTTTGGAGTTTTGTTAACAAAGAGGCGAGCGTGTTGCTCCATAACTGCTGAAAGGAGACGGCTGACACCGATACCGTAGCATCCCATGATGATTGGCACAGCGCGGCCATTTTCGTCCAAGACATCTGCACCCATACTTGCTGAGTAACGAGTACCCAGTTTAAAGATGTGACCAATCTCGATACCACGCGCAAAGTTGAGAACACCTTGTCCATCTGGAGAAATTTCTCCCTCACGAACTTCACGGATATCCACATACTCGGCAGTGAAGTCACGACCTGGGTTGACACCAGTCAAGTGATAGCCATCTTCATTGGCACCAACAACAGCATTGCGGCTATCTTGTACCTTGCGGTCTGCGATAATCTTGACATTTTCTGGAAGATCTATTGGGCCAAGTGAACCAAAGTCCGCTCCCAACAATTCTTTCACTTCTGCCTCAGTTGCAGGTTCCAAGAAATCTGCTCCAAGGTAGTTTTTCAATTTGACTTCATTGAGTTGGTCATTGCCTACGAGTAGAGCCACAACTGGTTCCTCATCTGCGATATAAACCAAGGTCTTGATGGTTTGCTCTTCAGAAACATTCAAGAAAGCTGCCACTTCATCAATGGATTTGACACCTGGTGTTTCCACGCGAGCCACTTGATCTTCAGTCACAACACGATTGCTTGGTTTATACTCGTTGGTTGCCATTTCTAAGTTAGCTGCATAGCTTGATTCACTTGAGTAGGCAATGGTATCTTCACCAGAAACCATCCATTTGAGCAATTCTGCCTTGATTTCTTCTTGCACTTCTACAGGAATCTCATCAAATGATGCAACAGACTTGTCTAAAACCACCCAACGGTCAAGGTCTGTACGAGCAGGTGTGATGGCCATAAACTCTTGGCTATCCTTACCACCCATAGCTCCACCGTCACCGATGATGGCTTTGAAGTCCAAACCACTGCGAGTGAAGATACGCTCATAAGCTGCTTTATACTCATCATAAGTTACATCCAAGCTATCATAATTAGCGTGGAAGCTATAACCATCTTTCATGATGAATTCACGCGTACGAAGAAGTCCATTACGTGGACGTTTTTCATCACGGTACTTAGGCTGGATTTGGTACAAGTTCAGTGGTAATTGCTTGTAAGACTTGACAGAATCACGGACAATAGCTGTGAAAGTTTCTTCGTGAGTTGGACCCAAGATAAAGTCTGACTTCTCACGGTTTTTCAATTTGTACAAGTCCTCACCGTAGGTTTCATAACGGCCAGACTCACGCCAAAGGTCAGCACTGAGAAGGGCTGGAGCCAACATCTCAACCGCACCAATCTTGTCAAACTCTTGACGCATGATCTTCTTAGCTTTTTCGATAACACGGTTAGCAAGTGGTAGGTATGAGTAAACACCTGCTGATACTTGACGAACATAACCAGCACGCAACATAAGGGCGTGACTGATAACTTGAGCATCGCTTGGCATTTCGCGAAGCGTTGGGATAAGCATTTTACTTTGTTTCATAATGACTCCTCTATTTCTTAAAAGAAGGTTCGCATGATGTCATTCCAAGTTACGGCGATCATCAAAACGACCATAATGACAACTCCGACCAGAGTGACATAGGTTTCAATTTCTTGTTTTAGTGGTTTGCGGCGAATAGCTTCTAGGATGTTGAGCACGATTTTTCCACCATCTAGCGCAGGAATCGGAATCAAGTTGAAAATCCCGATATTGATGGAAATCATAGCCAAGAAGAACAAGACGTTTTCAAGACCATTCTTAGCAGCATCACTACTTGCCTTAAAGATAGCAACAGGACCGCCAAGCTTATTCAAATCTGGTTGGAAGATCAAGCTTTTCAAAGCATTGAGAATTCGCAAGGCTGAATCAGCCGCAGTTGTAAATCCACCCATAAACATAGACCAGATATCTGATTTGAGTCTCGGCTGGACACCCAAGATATAACGCCCTTGGCTTTCCTCAGGTGTCACACTCACTTGTTTTTCAGTGCCATTTTCAGAAACCGTCACATCCAAAACGGGCGCTGTTTTGTTCTTGGTTTCTGTATCAACCGCCTGGATCAGATCTGACCAGTTTGAAATCTCATAACTGCCGACCTTAGTGATTTGGGCCGTATTTTCAACTCCAACCTTAGCCAAAGCGCTATCTGGAATAATACTGAAATTGTTCGTTTGCGTATCACGAACACCGCCTTGCATGAAAATCAAAATCCAGAAAACGATGACTCCTAGGATAAAGTTATTCATAGGACCTGCAAAGTTGGTAATCAATTTCCCCCAGACAGTCGCATTTTGATATTGGACATCTAAGGGAGCGATACGAACTTCCGTTCCATCAGCTTCCACGATAGTTGCATCATGGTCAACTGAGAAAGTCTTCTCTTCTTCTAAGACCAAGCCTCTAATAAAGAGTTTATCCTCAAAATCAAACTGGGTAACCTGCATGGGTAAAGCAGTCTGGTCAACCTTTTTCCCAGAGAGATTGATACGCTTGACCTTACCATCCGCTGCCAATGTTAGACTTGCAGGGGTTCCAGTCTTAATCTCTGTCGTATCTTCACCCCAACCTGCCATACGAACGTAACCACCAAGTGGCAGGAGACGAATAGTATAAGCAGTCCCATCTTTTCCTATGTGGGCAAAAATTTTGGGGCCCATACCGATGGCAAATTCACGAACTAAAATCCCAGATTTCTTAGCAAAGTAAAAATGTCCGAATTCGTGAACCACTACGATAATCCCAAAGACCAGGATAAAATGTTAGTAATCCCTATCATTTAATTTCTATTTACCTTTTCTTTAAAATAAGCCAAAGAGGTGCATAATAGGAAGACAGCCAGCATGCAATCAAAACGATCCAATACCCCACCATGACCTGGGATAAACTTGCCTGAGTCTTTGACACCAAAGTGACGTTTCATAGCACTTTCAATTAAATCTCCCAACTGACCAGCTATACTAAAGAAAATAGCAAAGACCATCATTTTGTAAATCCCATAAGGTAAAGCAACAGTACTATCAACTAGCATAAAAATCAAAGTCACTAGCATAGCAGCCAAGATACCTCCCATAGCACCCTCTATGGTCTTGTTAGGGGAAACTCTCGGAGCTAGCTTTCTCTTACCAAACTTCATCCCTACTAGATAGGCGCCACTATCGGTTGCCCAGACCATACAAAGTCCCAAAAGCGCCTTATCCAAACCTGCAATACGAGCATCGACCAAAGCATTAAAGCCAAAGCCAACATAAAAACTCATAGCAATCGGAAAAACAGCATCCTCAATAGTATAGTTCTTGCTGAAGACTGTTGCCCCTAGTAAAATCAGTATCACAACACTATAAGCTACAACATTCCCATCTACAGGTAAAAACTTCCAGTAGTTTTCCAAAGGTACGGTCAGAGCAAAGGTCGCTAGTAAAGTCAAGAGACCTTCAAGCGTCATGGTATTTAAACCCTTCATGCGCAGTAACTCATGTACTCCCAACATAGCCACAATCCCCATGGCAATCTGGAGCCATAAGCCACCAATCGCCAAGATTGGGATAAAGATAGCCAAGGCCAAGACAGCAAAAAGGGTTCTCTTTTGTAAATCCTGTATCATAATATCTCCTAAACTCCTCCAAAGCGACGGTTGCGACGATTGTACTCGATGATAGCTTCTTTCAAGGCTTCCTCATCAAAGTCAGGCCACAAGACATCCGTGAAATAGAGCTCGCTATAAGCAGCCTGCCAAGGCAAGAAATTACTCAAACGAAGTTCACCGCTGGTCCGAATAATTAAGTCAGGATCCCGCAAGACTTTTGGCAAATGTCCCGTAAAGAGGTATTCCCCAATCAACTCCTCGGTGATATCACCAGGATTGATCTTAGCATCTAAAACATCCTGTGCAATCAACTTGACTGCTTGTGTAATCTCAGCTCGTCCACCATAATTAAGGGCAAAATTGAGAATCAATCCTGTATTTAACTTAGTCAGCTCTTCTGCCTTTTTAAGAGCATCAAAAGTCTGCTTCGGCAAACGATCAGTCTCCCCAATCATTTGAATCTTCATGTTCTTCTGATGTAATTCAGGAACAAACTTATCATAGAATTCAACTGGCAGGTTCATGATAAATTTGACTTCCTGATCTGGACGGGTCCAGTTTTCAGTTGAAAAGGCATAGACTGTCAAGGCTTTGACGCCCATATCACTAGCAGCAATAGCTACCTTTCTCAAAGCATCCATCCCAGCCTTATGGCCAAAGACTCGTGGCTGCATCCGTTTTTTAGCCCAACGGCCATTCCCATCCATAATAACACCGATGTGGTCGGGCACCATTGTGGGGGATTCTGTAGCTTTTATCTTTTTTAAAAAAATCCAAACATGATTGTATTCCTATTCAAAAATCTATCGTTTCATTATACCATATTTTTTTCATTTTTCTTCTATTATTGTCTATCATTCTACGACGAAATTTCCCATATATCTCCTATATTTCCAGTATATCAAGCCTTGCAATTCCTAAAGAAAGTTGATACAATAAAACCATAGAGATTCGATCCTTGTTCAGCCACAGGGATTTTTTATTGAAAGGATTTTATCATGTCAAAGACACTCCAACGTAAAAAACAATTGAGAAACAGCCTACGTCGCTCAGGTGCATTTTCAAGCACTGTAAACAAGGTTGTCGAAGAAACAAAAAAAGTTGTAAAACATGCTGAAAAAGCGGCAAGTGATGCAGGTAAAGCTGTCTCTAAAAAGGTTGAAAAAACTGTAGAAGCAACCAAAGAGCAAGCTCAAAAAGTTGCTACTTCTGTAGAAGATTTCGCAGCAAACCTAGGGGGACTTTCAGTTGACCGCGCTAAGACTTTCTACGATGAAGGGATCAAGTCTGCTGCTGACTTCAAAAACTGGACAGAAAAAGAACTACTTGCCTTGAAAGGAATTGGTCCCGCTACCATCAAGAAATTAAAAGAAAACGGCATCAAGTTCAAGTAATCTTTCTTGTTCCTTGCTTTTCCGTCAAAAACTTGTTAAAATAAAGCCATTAGAGGTGTTTTGAGTCCCACATTTTACAGAAAGTGGCGGTGCTGAGAAGTCCACAAATGTGTCAAAACTGGTTGCTAATGGATGAAATTAAAAATTGAAATATAAATCTTTTTGTTTCCTTTTAGGACTAGACAGCGAGTTGCAGGCTGTACTCAAGTACGGCAAGACGAGCTAACGACGCTCATAAAAAGAGAAAACAAGAAGATTAAGTTGCGGGCATCTGCCCGAAATTGGGTGGTACCGCGGATTAACACATTCGTCCCTGTCAGATTGATGGCAGGGGCGATTTTTATTTTAGACCCCTAGCCAAAGGAGGTTGTCATGAAACAATCTTTTAACACCAGTAAGTTCTACTATGGTTTTCCTATCTTCATCTTGGGATATCAGGACAAGAACTTTGGGCACAATATCACGACCTGCAGTTCCTCTTATAGCCTGGGAGATTGGCTGGTCATCGGTGTTGGCGCTGAGGAAAATGCGGCTGACCAGATTAAGCATTATCAACAGTTTACCGTAACATCCCTGATGAAAACTTCATGCTCGAAATGGAGCAGGCTGGTTTTATCAGCCATCGGGAAAAGTTAAAACACCTAGGGCTTGACTACGAAATTTCTGTACGGACTCAGGCCCCGATTTTAGAGGCATGTCCAGTCGTATTGGACTGTCAGGTAGATCGGATTATCGAGGAAGATGGCATCTGCCATATCTTTGCCAAGATTCTCGAGCGACTGGCCGATTCAGAGCTCTTAGATGACAAGGGTCATTTTATAAATGACCGCTTTGCACCGACTTACTTTATGGGGGACGGCCATCAGCGCGTTTATCGTTATCTGGACGACCGAGTCGATCCCATGGGAAGCTTCATCAAGAAAGCGAGGAAAAAAGATGACAAGAGCTGAGTTACCCGAACGAACCGAGACGGAGCGTCTGGTCTTGCGAGTCCGTACAGTAGATGATGCAGAGGATATCTTTGACTATGCCAGTCGTCCAGAAGTCTCTTACCCAGCAGGATTTCCACCCGTCAAAACCTTGGAAGATGAGATTTATTATCTAGAACATATCCTTCCCGAGCGCAATGAAAAGGACAATCTCCCAGCTGGTTATGGCATTGTGGTCAAGGAGCGGATAAGGTCATCGGCTCTGTAGACTTCAACCATCGCCATGCAGACGATGTATTGGAAATTGGCTATACCTTGCACCCCGACTATTGGGGTCAAGGCTATGTACCTGAAGCAGCGCGTACCTTGATTGACCTAGGCTTTAAAGAATTGGGCCTTCACAAGATAGAATTGTCTTGTTTTGGCTACAATGTTCAAAGTCAACGAGTCGCTGAGAAACTTGGCTTTACCCTCGAAGCTCGTATCCGAGACCGCAAAGATGCCCAAGGAAATCGTTGTGACAGTCTGATATATGGTTTGCTGAGAAGTGAGTGGGAGGTGATTTGATGCATCTTTTCATCATTGGGGCTCCAGCATCAGGAAAAATGACCATTGGTCAAGAGTTATCTCGACTGACAAATGCTACCCTCTTTTATAACCATCAAGCCATCGATTTTGCACTGGAAATCTATCAGGACTATACAGAGGAAATGTGGGAATTTGTTCGTGGAATGACCTTTTCTTTCCTTGGAGCAAGTGCAAGAAATCAGCGATCAGTAATTTTAACTGACGTAATTGATTTTTCAAATCAGTACCAGCTGATGTATTTAAAGCAAATTCAGGATTTGTTGGATGACTATCATCAAGAGATTCTTTTTGTGGAGTTGGAAACAAGTCTTGAAGAGCGTTTACATCGAAATCGAACGGAGAACCGATTGAAGCACAAGCCCTTGAAACGGCATATTGAGGTATCTGAAAGAGAAATTTTAGAGACCGCTGAAACACTTCAATTAAATTCCCAGCATCAACCGAATGAGTTGCACCACTACCTTAAAATAAATAATACGAATCTGTCTGCAGCCGAAGTTGCCAAGCAGATTCAAGATAAAATGAATACAATAGAGAAAGGACAAACACATGTCTAAAGAACTTCAAGAAGATGTTCTCAAGACTCAAGGAGTTCAAAAGTCTAAAACTTTTTTGATCACGATTTCCACCACTAAACGTAACTAGAAAACTCAGCCTTAATCGCGCTTGGGGGACAATCTTCAAAGCAAACGAATCACAAAGAAGCTGAGATTTACTATTACAGCCTGTATCCGAGGCTGTAAGAATATCCAATACAGCAGAGGTAGAGTCTGATCTATTGAAGAATGAGTTAGAGGAGAAAATAGATGGCTAAAAAGAAAAAAATAGAGAATTAAAACGCCAGCAAAAAGTTGGATATCAAAGTTATTTCTGAAGAAGAGGCTGCTTGGACAGAAATCATGGCCAAAAATCCAACTTTTTGTAGAACGTCGGACCATTCAAAATTTCGATGAACTACATACAGCAGTGATGCAATATGCTGATGAACACGGAGAGTATCCAGATGTTCAGCTAATTAATTACCAACTGAAAAATAGGACTTTTGATTGGAATCAGGATCATGCTTTTATTTAGAGAAGCGATGCATACTCCGAATACACAGAAGCGAAATAAACTGTTAAAGCAAGTTTTAAAAATCAATCCAGATTATTTTGCTGCTGATTTTCATTTATTCTTATCAGAAGTTGAAGATTTTTGATTTATCAACTTTTAAAAAGTATTGGATTTTGAAGTTCTAGTTTTAGAAAAATGGAAAATGAACGGATACAATAGTTGGAATTATTTTGAAGCACGCCCTATCCTGTCTGCTCTCATGTTTCTGATTGAATATTATATGACGGAGAACTTAAATTCTAAGGCTATAGAATTGATTGACCTATATTTGAGTAAGCGACCAGAACGGTTTCCTCCTAATTTTGTCTTCTGTATGCTTTCCTTGTATCATATCACCGGTCAGGAACTAAAGGTTGAGCGCTTCTACCGTGAAGAATTGAATAAAGGGAAACGGGACGATACCATTCTTATTCATGCCATCATCTCTGCTTTTCTCAAGGAAAAATTGAGGAAGCTAGTCAGCTATTTGCAAAATTAGTGGAAATCAATGATGAAGCTGTTGAATTCTTTATAGAGGAAGATTGGCAATTCAAAGTTATAGAGATCGAAGACCAAGAATGCTACTGTCCAAATTCAGTTGAATCGTTACAAGCTAGTTTGTATCCTCTATTTGATTATTTACTAGAAAATATTATTTTAACAAAATTTCTAACAAACGAAGCCAAGAAGTTCCGTCGTAAACCAGTATTTTCGAATCATTCCAGTATGATAAAAACTTTATCCGAGGTAAACGACTGGTACTCCCTTATGAGCGAGGAAAAAATGAAGGGAATCCGGATGGATCTTGTTCACATCTTTGTTGAAAATGGAATTCGTAGGTCTACAGATTTCAAAAAAATGGACCGAAAAAGAAGTTCTCGCTTTGAAGGGGATTGGTCCTGCTACCGTTCAAAAACTGAAAGAAAACGGTATACAGTTTAAGAACGAGAAGTAATTGCTTATGGAAGGGAGGAGGTGGAATTGGCTTGAATGAAATTTCTAATTTCATCCTGTATACTACACCCAATGGCGACGTTCAGCTAGATATCCTTTTACAAGATGAAAATCTTTGGTTGACTCAAAAAGATCTTGCAGAGCTCTTTGGAGTTGAACGAAGTGTTATTACAAAGCACTTAAAAAACATTTATGATAGTGGTGAGTTAGATAAGGTGTCAACTTGTGCAAAATTTGCACAGGTTCAACAAGAGGGAAATAGAACTGTCAAGCGTGAACTTGAATATTACAATCTGGATGCTATCATTTCAGTCGGCTATCGTGTAAATTCCAGTAAGGCTACTCAATTTAGAATTTGGGCAACCAAGACTTTGAAAGAATTTATCATCAAAGGTTTTATTTTTAGATGATGAACGCTTGAAACAAGGACAGACAGTTTTCGGACAAGATTATTTTCGTGAACTTTTAGAACGAATTCGCTCTATTCGTTCTAGCGAACGCCGACTCTATCAGCAAATTACGGATATCTTTGCTGAATGTGCCATAGATTATGATCGAAACTCAGATATTACTAAAAACTTCTATGCTATGGTGCAAAATAAATTTCATTATGCAATTACTGGAAGTACGGCTGCAGAAATTATCTATCAGCAAGCCGATGCTAGTAAAGAAAAAATGGGATTAACTACTTGGAAACATGCACCTGATGGACGAGTGCTCAAATCAGATGTAACAGTGACTAAAAACTATCTGCAAGAAAAAGAAATTCGACAACTAGAGCGAACAGTTACAGCCTATTTTGATTATATCGAGGGTTTGGTTGAGCGCCGTAACACTTTTACCATGCGAGGATTGGCAGATAGTATTGATCGCTTTCTATCTTTTAATGAATATGAAATCTTAGAAGGAAAAGGAAGTATTCCCAAGAAACAAGCAGACTCAAAAGCTGTCCAGGAGTACGAAAAATTTAACCGAACTCAAAAAATTCTATCGGACTTTGATAAACATATTATGAAGATAATGAGAGAAAGTTAATGTAAAATTTTCACTGTTTCTTTGCTTTATAGAAGATAGTGAGAAAAACAAGATGAGTTGAATCAAAGTCTATCTCCTACATACTAATTTTTATTTAAAGATATTAACTAGAAAGGACAAACACATGTCTAAAGAACTTTCACCTAAATACAATCCAGCCGAGGTTGAGGCTGGTCGTTATCAAAAATGGCTTGATGCGGATGTTTTCAAGCCTTCAGGAGATCAAAAGGCTAAGCCTTATTCAATCGTCATTCCACCACCAAACGTGACTGGGAAACTTCACCTTGGTCACGCTTGGGATACAACTTTGCAAGATATCATCATCCGTCAAAAACGCATGCAAGGCTTTGATACGCTTTGGCTTCCAGGGATGGACCACGCGGGTATTGCCACTCAAGCTAAGGTTGAGGAGCGCTTGCGTGGTGAGGGCATTACGCGTTATGACCTCGGTCGTGAAAAATTCCTCGATAAGGTTTGGGAATGGAAAGACGAATATGCCACTACCATAAAGGAACAATGGGGCAAGATGGGGCTCTCTGTAGACTACTCTCGTGAGCGTTTCACTCTTGACGAAGGTTTGTCAAAAGCCGTTCGTAAGGTCTTTGTGGACCTTTACAAGAAAGGCTGGATCTACCGTGGTGAGTTTATCATCAACTGGGACCCAGCAGCTCGCACAGCCCTTTCTGATATTGAGGTAATCCACAAGGATGTTGAAGGTGCCTTCTACCACATGAACTACATGCTGGAAGACGGCTCACGCGCCCTTGAAGTTGCCACTACTCGTCCTGAGACCATGTTTGGGGACGTTGCCGTTGCGGTCAATCCAGAAGATCCACGCTACAAGGACTTGATTGGTCAAAACGTAGTCCTTCCAATCGCTAATAAACTCATCCCAATCGTTGGGGATGAGCACGCAGATCCTGAGTTTGGTACGGGCGTCGTGAAAATCACGCCTGCCCACGATCCAAACGACTTCTTGGTTGGTCAACGTCATAACTTGCCACAAGTCAATGTCATGAACGACGACGGAACTATGAACGACTTGGCCTTCGAATTTGCAGGCATGGACCGTTTTGAAGCTCGTAAGGCAGTCGTTGCCAAGTTGGAAGAAATCGGTGCTCTTGTTAAAATCGAAAAACGTGTCCACAGTGTTGGTCACTCAGAGCGTACAGGTGTAGTGGTTGAACCACGCTTGTCAACGCAATGGTTCGTCAAGATGGACCAATTGGCTAAGAACGCTATTGCCAACCAAGACACAGAGGACAAGGTAGAATTCTACCCACCTCGTTTCAATGATACCTTCCTTCAATGGATGGAAAATGTCCATGACTGGGTAATCTCTCGTCAGCTCTGGTGGGGTCACCAAATCCCTGCTTGGTACAATGCTGAGGGTGAAATGTATGTCGGCGAAGAAGCTCCAGAAGGTGACGGATGGACTCAGGACGAAGACGTCTTGGATACATGGTTCAGTTCTGCCCTTTGGCCATTCTCAACCATGGGCTGGCCTGATGTTGACTCAGAAGACTTCAAACGTTACTTCCCAACTTCAACCTTGGTAACAGGTTACGACATCATCTTCTTCTGGGTATCTCGTATGATCTTCCAATCATTGGAATTCACTGGTCGTCAGCCATTCCAAAACGTCCTTATCCACGGTCTTATCCGTGATGAGCAAGGACGCAAGATGTCTAAATCTCTCGGTAACGGGATTGACCCAATGGATGTTATCGAGAAATACGGTGCCGACGCTCTCCGTTGGTTCCTTTCAAACGGTTCTGCACCAGGGCAAGATGTTCGCTTCTCTTACGAGAAAATGGATGCGTCTTGGAACTTCATTAATAAGATCTGGAACATCTCTCGCTACATCCTCATGAACAATGAAGGATTGACCCTTGAGCAAGCAACTGCCAATGTGGAAAAAGTTGTTAACAAGGAAGCTGGAAATGTCACAGACCGCTGGATCCTCCACAACCTCAATGAAACTATCGGCAAAGTTACTGAAAACTTTGATAAGTTTGAGTTTGGTGTGGCTGGACACATCCTCTACAACTTTATCTGGGATGAGTTTGCGGACTGGTATGTTGAGTTGACTAAAGAAGTCCTTTATAGCGATAACGAAGAAGAGAAAGTCATCACACGTTCTGTTCTCCTATACACCTTGGACAAGATCCTTCGTCTCCTTCACCCAATCATGCCATTTGTGACAGAAGAAATCTTTGGACAAATCTCAGAAGGCTCTATCGTTACAGCGGCTTACCCAACTGTCAACCCAACCTTTGAAGACCTTGCGGCTCACACTGGTGTGGAAAGCCTCAAAGACTTGATCCGTGCCGTTCGTAATGCGCGTGCAGAAGTAAACGTAGCTCCAAGCAAGCCTATCACCATCCTTGTTAAGACAAGCGATAGCGACTTGGAAACCTTCTTTAACAGCAATGTTAACTACATCAAACGCTTCACAAATCCAGAACACTTGGAAATCGCCTCAAACATCCCTGCACCTGAACTCGCTATGTCAAGCGTCATCACAGGAGCAGAAATCTACTTGCCACTCGCTGACCTCCTCAATGTCGAAGAAGAACTGGCTCGCCTCGACAAGGAACTGGCTAAATGGCAAAAAGAACTGGATATGGTCGGCAAAAAGCTCTCTAACGAACGCTTCGTAGCCAACGCCAAACCAGAAGTCGTCCAAAAAGAACGCGACAAACAAGCCGACTACCAAGCTAAATACGACGCGACCGTAGCGCGTATTGATGAGATGAAGAAGTTGGTGAAATAAAATCGAGTAGCGGCTAAGACTAACCCCACTCACACCATGGTACATGCCGTTCAAGGTAGTAAACCAAGTAAGAAACCAGTCCGCGCTTTTCGAGGACTGGTTTTTATATATCATGTTTAAGTACCGACTTCTGAGCCCTAATTGATAGTGATCACCCCAGCTAGATACCTTATCTCCATTTAGGAAACCCTAGCTTAAGTAGATTTCTTCTTCCACCGCTTCTAGATAATCACTCGTAGGCTAGTACGCGAGCGCTCATCTATGATGATGATTATGCGCTTCATATTCCCTAGTAAGAAATAGTTATACATCCCCGAATGGACAAATTCAGTTGCTCAAAAGTTCACTGGTAGTGTGTGTCCTACGGAGGACTTCCACCTCAGATGTACGACATGTCCATCATACCAAAAACGGCAAATCCCTCAATTTGAGATTTGCCTTTTTTATATATTTTCATCTTGCAAATCTAGTTGCTTCACTCTAGCAATATAGTATGCCATAATCAAAAACAAATTGAAGCTGACAATCCAGATAGACCATTCATGGAGAAAATGCATAGATACAGCCAAGCTAATGGCCCCCACTACGAAACTCCCTACAACAATGCCATAATTCAAGGCTTGACGACGATATTCTTGAACATCTCCTTCTCCTCTAACGATGCGATACAAAGCAGTCAACATTTTTCGGTAATTCCCAGACGTCATAAAAATGACATAGGGATGATCTTCAATCAAACTACCCGTAAATGTTAGCATCATCATTCCAGTTCCAAAAGCAATAAAAGGAACTTCTAATAGAGGAAAGCGGGAAAAGAAGGGCAGAACAAGGGTCCCGATAAATAAGGGAAGTAGCATCTTAACCCGCCAATAGGCTGTTTTGCGATATTCTTTCATGTGCAAGGCAAAAAGAAAGCCTAGGGAAAAGAATATAATAGAACAGAATCTCAACATGGTATTGATGACATGTGAATCGTGCCAATCTGATATCAGTAGAAGAATGTTCCCTGTCTGTGTCGCCACCAAACTATGGTACTGGATGTGACAGAATACATCCAAAGAACCACCGATAAAGCCAAGGAACACTCCCATGAGTCGTGTGTTTTGAGGTAAAATTAATTTATCTGGCATTGATTCATCACTCGTTTCCCTTTGATTTTTTCATTATACCACTTTCTCTGAAAGAAACTAAGTGAAAAAAACGGTCAGTTCAGGTGAGACATGATTACATATATTCCTAAGTTAGTCTCATCTCTGGAGTTCATTTATGACTTCTTATCAAATCGGAATACTGTAGTACTCCTCAGCTGAACTATTTTTTAAACAAATTATGTCAGTACTGAAGTCTATGGCTTAATCAAAGTAACACTTGAAACAGTACCATCTGCACCTGTTGTAATTTGGATGACTTTTCCACCACCAATTTTGGCATTATATTTACCATCATCAAGAGTATAGGCATAACCTTGGATAGAGTAATTTTCTTTCTTTCCATCACTAGATTCTACTGTAAATTGACCAGCTGATGAGACCGTGATAGTCTCGCCATTAGCCCCCTTCCAGTTTCCAGCTGCGGCAGAGAAATCTCCATCAACCATGGTTAGAACACCCTTGTAACGTTTGTTTTGCTCTGCTTGCTTGTCTTGGAGTTTGCGGTCAGTCGTTGGGTCATAAGTCGACTGGCTAGTCTGTGCTTGAGAACCTTGTTGATTTGAGGGAGTTTGCGAAGATGCCTGTTGGTTAGAAGCTTCTTGACTCTGTCTTGTTTCTGGTGCTGGTGTTGCTTGCGATTGATTAGCAGTAGTCGTTGACTGATCGGAAGATGATGATTTAGCTTTTTCTGATGAAGCTGAACTTGAGGACTTCTGAGTCTTGTTCTCTTTACTTGAAGAACTTGCCTTAGAACTAGAAGATGCTTGTGTTGTCTTGCTAGAACTATCGCTTACAGTATTCTCTTTCTTATTACCACAAGCCCCCAATAGCAATGTTGAAGCGAGTACAGTTGCGGCCATTAATTTGATAGAAGTTTTATTTTTTTCATTTTATGCTCCTTTGTAACACTTTTTGAAATGTTAAGAAATATTTTTTTGTAACATTATTGTAATATTTCGTTTTTTAAATCTGTCAACTATTTATCTAAAAATTTTTTTAGTACATTTATTTTTTCTTACTCCTCCTATATCTTTTTTATTCGTAAAGAATTTAAAAACAGAAAAATTTCTTTCCTACTGAAAATGCTATATTTTTAAAAGCGTAATCGCTTGCATTTTTCTTGAAGGGCTATAATAAAAATTGAGATAGGATATTGGAGGTGTAGGCTATGTTAAGCAAATATTACAAGTATCTTCCTTGGGTGATTTTAGATGCTTTTCGTTTCTTATGGGGCAGCTACTCATTACGCTCAAACAACATTTGATTTGTTCTACCTAACTGCCATTTTCATGATTGTCTATGTAGCTTTATTGTATTTACACGAAAACCTATTTAAAAATATAAATACAAGGATTTATTCATTCGAATCATGAGCAATTCTAATAAAAGATAAACATCCTTAATAGTAAAGCAGTCAAATAGATCAAAAAGAGGCGGGATAAAATCCCTGACCTCGATTTTTTTATGAATAATAAACCTTTGACACGATAGCTGAATTGACTTTTTGACACAAACTTTATTTTTTCTATTCTCAAACTTGAACCCAGCCATCGATTTGTTGAAAACTTCTCAGGACTGAGACTAGGAAATCGAGACTTGATCTATCGATTTCTGTCCCCAAATCTTTTTTATTTTCAATCGATAGGTTTTTTCTTGGTTTCTTTTTAGGAACTCGTTTGAGCCCAACTTCTTCTACATACTCTCCGTATTTTACGAGAAAGTTATTGCTGACGATTGGACGTCCTGGGTTGATGAGATTGACTAATTCGGTTCCTTCATGAGACAGTGAACTCCTCCTCTAGCAGATAGAGAAGGTCGGATTCCAGTCAAGACGGCCCTTGGATTCGTTTGATAGACTCTTGAATAATGGCATAATGGTCAAAAGGCGAAGGCGTGCTCTCCCAACTCTAGTCCTCTAGGAAGCACTTGCCCGTCTGAAAATCAACATCGACAAAAACCACATCCTTGGCATCATCTCCAGCTTGAACGAGATCGAGTGCGCGACTAGGTAGATACACCAAATGGGCGATAGTAACCGTCCAGCCCCGCGGATCACGACCTGGAGTAGATACTGTCATCAACTGCTCGATTTTTTCTAAAGGAAGGTCGAGGTTGACCTCCTCTCTTACTTCACGCTGACAAGCATGCCTTGCATCTTCGCTCTTATCCATAAAACCACCGACCAAAGCCAAACAGTTTTGATAAGGATGGGCCTTGCGACGAATTAGCAAGAGTTTGATTTTCCCTTCCACAAAGCAATAAGCTACCATATCCACCGTCACGCTCGGTTTTTCATACTGAGGAAGATCCTGTTTGCAGTACCAGTCTAAAAATTCCTTCTCAGTCGCATGAATCTCAAAATATTCTCTTTCTGTCATTCCAGCCGGGATTATCGTTTCAGTCATCTTATCCCTCCTTGACAGCCTTAGTCCATTGGTACCAACCGACTAGACTATTGATGGTATAAACCCAGTACATTCCTTGGATATGGATGTTTTCACCCCACCAGAGATAAATACTAAAGAGATTGGTTGCAATCCAGAAAATCCATTGCTCACGGTAAAGACGTGTCATCAAGAGCTGACCAACACCATTGGTCGCATCGGTAACACTGTCACGGAAAGGACGAGCACTGCTGGATACTTTGGTAGGCTAATCCCATGCCAATCCAGATGATAGCAGTCAAGGCCAAGTACTTGAGCCAATCAATCAGACCGAGTTTCTTAGCTTCAAAGTGAGACTCCTCTGGTTTTCCTTGCTCATTGATCCGATTAGACAACCAAGCATAGAGACCAATAGGCTGCATGGCAAAGAAATAAACTGTTGTCAAAACTTCACCGTAGAAAGTAGCATTCATAGCTAGGACCAAATAGATTGCAGAGTTAATAGCTCCAAAAAGATAGTTGCTAGCCCGACCTTCAGCTACCAAGATAACGCAGACAATCCCTGTCCAAGAGGCCAAGAGACCAACCCAGTCATGACTTTCCGTGTTTTGTGTAAACTCCAGAATAAGAGGGACACTTGATAAAGCAATCAAATAGAGCCACTGGAAAAGACTGCGTCCCACAAAGAGGTCTTTCCAAAGCAAACGCATAACTCCTGCAAAACCAATTTTACGAGCTTCTGCGTGAACATTTTTAAAGTTTGCGATAAATCGAGTGATTTTTTTAGTTATTTTTTTCATTTTCTTCTCCTAATCTGCTTGGTAAATGGCATCGATAGCTACTTTTGCTGCTTCATAATTTCCTAGATAATCATCAGCTAGATAAACATGAGGGATAGTAGCTAGATATTGCTCCCTCATCATATCCAAATGCTGAGAAAAACTATGACGGATATGGTCTTCTGCCATGGTCATGTCTCGAAAACCATCATTAACATAAGAGCCAACAGGTTGCACAAAGAGGATTAGATCCCACTTTTCCTTGGCTAAGATGGAAACAAAGAGATTATCAAAGGTCTCTACGGACAAGTCCCCTGCTCTTCAGTTTCCATGTAGTAATCGTAGTAGCCCTTGGTTACTAGTGAGTTGGTATCTGCAATGACCAGGCCTCGATTGGCATGGCTATCGATTAACTTGGAAGTTTGATCATATTGCCCCAATAGAAGGTAATAATAGTCTTTTGGGGTAAGCTCATCATCTCGGACATTATTTTTTATCTGATACTCACGTGCATATTCCAGACTGACTGGCGCATCATAAAAACGAGCTAAATCCTTGGCTAGAGTTGTTTTCCCATTACTAGCACTTCCCATAATCAACACTTTTTTCGTAAACTGACGGCGGAAAGGTTGAGCGATATATTTCCAATATTTACTTGGATTTTCACGAATCATGCTAGCCGAAATTCCAAATTTTCTTTCCTGTAGAACAGTCTCAAAACCACGTTTTGACAATTCTTGTTGGTATTCGGACTCTCCTACAAAAAAGATAAGCTCCTGACCAGTCTGGTCATAGGAAATGGCCTGCAACATCTGATCCAACCACTCCTGCCAGCCCATTGGATAACGTGGAATATTGGTTTCGTCAAGTTTACAAACAGAGGTCAACTCATCATCTCGAAAAAGCTTCACGAATATAGCGAAATCTCTTTTGTAGTGTAAGTCCCCACCTGTTCACCACGATCTCCCTTATAACCTGAAACTACCACCCATACAGCATCACATTGACGTTTTGCTCTTTGGATTAAATCAATATGCCCTTGATGTAAGGGAGCAAAGGTTCCAAAAACCACTGCTATACTGTTTTTCATGTCTGTTTCAACCTTTTTTATAACTTTTTTATATTTTTATATCATACTCTATCTTGTTCTGTTTGTCAAGACTTTTTTTATTATTTTTTTATAAAAAAACATTGCTGTATGATAAGAATTTTTTTACTTGATATACAAAACCTGATTAGGAAAAATTCTGTTTTGAAATCCTTAAAACTAATTGCACAATTCAAGTAGCTATTTGGGCAATAACTTTTCAAAAAAGAGGCTGAAACAATCTGTTCCAACCTCACAATTTTAAACAATCTCAAATTTTAACTGACCAGCTTTGACACCAATCTTCAGAGTCTTACCAGTTTCCAATTCACCTTTAAGGAGAAGTTCTGCAAGTTTGTCTTCCACTTCCGTTTGTAGGGTTCTACGAAGTGGACGAGCTCCCATCTCTGGATCATAGCCTTGCTGAGCTAGGAGTTTAAGGGCTGATGCTTGGAGTTTCAAGTCAATTCCTTTTTCTGCTAGGCTTGCAATCAATGGTTTGACCATAATCTTAACTACTTCTTGCATATCTTGACTTGACAAGCTATGGAAGACCACCTTTTCATCAATACGGTTGATAAACTCAGGTCTATAAGCTTTTTTCAGTTCTTCAAACATGCGTTTTTCCATATTTTCCTGGTCAAAACGAATGTCCTTAGCTCCAAAGCCGACTGTCTTATCATCACGAAGAGCTGTCGCACCAAGGTTTGAAGTCATGATGATAATGGTATTGGAGAAGTCAACCTTGCGACCCTTACTGTCTGTCAAGACACCGTCATCCAAGACTTGCAAGAGCACATTAAAGATATCTGGGTGTGCCTTTTCTACCTCATCAAAAAGCAAAACTGAGTACGGTTTGTTACGAACCTTCTCGGTCAACTCCCCGCCTTCTTCGTAGCCTACATAACCTGGAGGAGCTCCATTGAGACGACTGGCTGCAAATTTCTCCATGTATTCACTCATGTCAAAGCGGATAAGAGCAGACTCATCATCAAAGAGAACTTCCGCCAAGGCCTTGGCCAACTCGGTTTTACCAACACCTGTTGGTCCTAGGAACATAAAGGAGCCAATTGGACGTTTATGACTACGAATACCAGATTGGTTACGGCGAATAGCACGACTGATACTAGATACAGCCTGTTCCTGTCCAATCACACGTTTATGCAGTTCAGCTTCAAGGTTGAGATACTTCTTGGCATCCGTTTGGGTTAATTTTTGCACAGGAATTCCTGATAAGCGACTCAAGGTAGTCAAAATATCAGATTCTTCTACTACATCTTTATAAATAGGTACTTCCTGCTCTTTTGCAATGAGTTGAGCTGCTTGCTTCCATTTTCCATCCATCAAGGCCTTATCAGCTGGTGTTAAACCTGACTCTTCTTGTTTAGCGTGTTTCGATTTATTTTGCACTGTTGCTGCCGCTTCATCCAAAAGATCGATTGCTGAGTCTGGCAAAGTGACGACTGGTCAAATAACGATGTGCCATTTTGACAGCTGTTTCGACTGCATCGTCTGTAATTTGGACATGGTGGTGTTTCTCATAGGTTGCTTTCAAGCCCTGCAAAATAGCCATACTATCTGCTAAACTTGGCTCCTCAATCATCACCTTTGCAAAGCGACGAGAAAGGGCTGCGTCTTTTTCGATGTGCTTTTGATACTCTTCCTGAGTAGTCGCACCGACAGTTCTCAGAGTTCCACGCGCCAAGACAGGTTTTAGGATATTGGCCGCATCCAAGGTCGAATCAATCCCACTTCCTGAACCCATAATGGTATGAAGCTCATCGATAAAGAGGATGACCTTGCCATCTTCCTCGATATCTTTGATGATATTGTTCATACGTTCTTCAAAGTCTCCACGGAAACGAGTTCCCGCAACCACATTCATCAAATCAAGCTCTAGAACTCGCATTTTAGCCATTTCAGCTGGAACATCTCCGTTGGCAATACGTTGGGCAAGACCAAGTGCCAAACGCTGTTTTACCCACACCTGCATCTCCAACTAGGACCGGATTATTTTTGGTCTTACGACTCAGAATTTGAATCATACGAGAGATTTCTTGGTCACGCCCGATGACTGGTTCCAATTTACCTGAGCGAGCTTGCTCTGTAAGATCATGCGTATAATCTTCCAAACCTCCACTTGGTGTCTGAGGCATACCCATCATATTAGCCATAGAATTTTGCTTGTCCGCTACCGTACGATGGCGTTGACGAAGGGCCTTCAAATCATCTCTAGTCCAACCAGCACGCGCTTCAAGACTACGACGAAGTCCAGCAATCTTGACCTGATCCTTCTGATCTTCGTAAGAAAATCCCGCTTTTTCTAGAATACGAGTAGCTAGGGCATTGCCATCATGTAAGATAGCATAAAGCACGTGCTCTGTTCCTAAAAACTTGGCATGCACCACAGAAGCTACATGCTCTGCTTCCAACAACAATACCTTCAAACGGTGTGAAAAAGGCAACTCCTGATAATTTTCCTTATCGCTATACTTTGTTTCAGTCAGCTCTACAGCAACTTCCTCCAGACGATCAATCTCATAGGGAAATTCATTTAAAGTCGCCCCAGCTACACTGTAACTATGATTGGCCATAGCAATCAATAGGTGCCAAGACTCTAGGTATTCTGCCCCAAAATGACTTGCGACCAGAAAGGCACTGTCTATACATTCTTTCAATGCTTTTGAATATTTCATTTAGTTCTATTTTTCCTTTTTCTATCTACCTCTTGTAATAACTGTCGGAGCATATTGGCACGGATAAGATTGGCATCCTCACCTAAAACCCGGTCTGTCGCCATCGCTAGTAATAGATTCATCTCCTGACGAGTCACTAAATCCTGTTCAAACAAGAGTCTTAAAACATCTTCAAAGATAACTAGGCTGACTTCTTCGCCCACCGAATACAGTAAATCGCGGAGCATTTCATGGTGGTTTGAGAATTCAATCCGTCCTATACGAATGTAGCCACCACCACCACGCTTACTTTCAACCAAATATCCCCTGCTTTCTGTAAAACGAGTCTTAATCACATAGTTAATCTGACTAGGAACAACCTGGAAAGTATCTGCCAACTGACTCCGTTGCAACTCCACAATACCAGATTGATCTAAAATTGCCTTGATGTAGGCCTCAATATGATCTGATGTATTTTTAAGTCTCATAACAAACCCACCTCTCTTTAAATCTTGACTATCTTTGACTATTATACCGAAATTTTTTCATTTTTTAAAGAAAAAAGAGCTGGCAAAGTTCTACATCACCAACTCCCTATTTTTCTACTTATCTAAGCCTAATTCTGCCAAGATTTGACGTTTGTAGGCAATCTTTTGAACTTCCTTGTCTTCGATTTCAGACCAGTCGAGTTTGACTTCAGAAACAATCTGCCCAGGGCGATTTTTCAAGATATAGATACGGTCGCTAAGGTTAAGGGCCTCCTCGATACTATGCGTAATGATGAGTGTCGTCAGGCCTAGCTGTTTATGAATATCAAGATACCAGGCATGAAGTTCCATTTTGGTCATCTCATCCAAGGCACTAAAGGCCTCATCTAAAAGAAAGAGCTTGTGCCCAAAAAGGTAAGTGCGGAGTAAGGCCACACGCTGGCGCATCCCACCACTAAGCTCATGAGGATACTTATCCCGTACAGCCGTCAACTGAAAAGTAGCAAGGATTTCGTCTGCTCTGGCAATGGCTTCCGCCTTATCCACCTTTTGAATCAAGAGTGGCAGGATGATATTGCCTAGCACCGTCTTGTGTTCCAAAAGCAGATCCTTTTGTAACATATAGCTCACGCGCCCCTTGGGATTTTCCTCTCCGTCAAGAATGATTCGTCCTGACTGGACTTCTAAAATGCCTGCAATCAGGTTAAAGAGTGTGGTCTTTCCTACACCACTGGGTCCTAGGATAGAGACCACCTCACCTGAAGTTACCTGCAGGTTAATATCCTCTAAGATTTTTTCATCATCGTAGGCATAGCTTACGTGCTCTAGTCTAATTTCTGTCATTATTTTACAAATTCGTTGGTAAATCCTTTATCTGTCAAGTCTTCTTTAAGAATACCATTTTCCTTATCCCATTTGTAGAAGGCATTCCAACGATCAGCATCAAATTGTCCCCATTTTTCCTTATCGCTTGCATATTCTTTTGACAAGTATTTCTGAGATTCGATGACAAAGTCACGTTTATCTTTGAGTTCAGGTGCATTCTTGATGAGGATATCTGCAGCTTCTTCTGGGTGCTCCATAGCGTATTGGTAACCTTTTTTGATGGCTTGAATGACTTTGCGAGCTTCTTCTTTGTTGTCTTTCAGATAATCGTTGTTTGCAATGATAACTGGTGAGTAGTAGTCAAACTCTTTTACATAGTCTTTCAAATACATAAAGTTTGCATCCACACCTTGAGATTTGGCAAGGATTCCATCCCAACCGTAGTAAATCCAAGCAGCATCAAAAACGCCATTGGCAATCGGTGTGATAGAGTTTGAGTCGTTGTTTGGTACTTTTTCAACCTTCTCAAAGTCTCCACCTTGAGATTCTACTAAGGTTTTCAGCATAGCAAGCTCAGTTGGGTCATTCCAAGTTCCGTATTTCTTGCCAACCAAGTCTTTTGGACTATTGATATTGTCAGACTTACGAGAGATGATCCCTGATGTATTGTGTTCTACAATCGCTGCAACGGCAGTAATTCCTGCCCCCTTTTCCAATTTCTTAGCCATGTAGTCTTGGAAGTACACTGCAAATGGCGCCTTACCATTGATAACCAAGTCAGAAGAGCTTTCTTCAGGTGGCAATTTCAAGTCAACATCCACTCCAGCTTCTTTAAAATAGCCTTTTTCTTTGGCAACATAAAGCCCTGTGTGGTTGGTATTTGGCGTCCAGTCTAGGATAAAATCAATTTTTTTGAGTTCTGCATCTTTGTTGTCCTTAGAAGCAGTTCCTTGGCCGCAGGCCACAAGCACAACAGCTAGAAGAGCTGTTACAATCGTTAAAAACACTTTCCATGTTTTCTTCATTTTTATTTCCTCTTTCTTTTTTTCCAAAACGCTCTATTTTTAAGTACGTTTCCATTTAATCACATATTTTTCACTGATATCGACTAGCTTCATACCCAGAAGACTGATCAGCGATACCAGAATAATAATCGCAAACATGGTATCATACTGAAACAGTTTCTTGGACTGAATCATGTAAACACCTAGTCCTTCAAAGCCTCCCAACCACTCAGATACCACTGTTGTGATAAAGGCGTAGGAGACACTGACCCTCAGACCTGCATAAAAGTAGGGCAGGCTGACAGGGATTTTAAAATGCCACAGGATTTGCCAAGGATTCGCTCGCATCAGACTAAACAAGGTCAGCATATCCTTGTCACAATGCCTAAAATCCATCTAGAATACTGACGATAATAGGGAAGGTTGTCGTCAAGATAATCAAGACAATCTTGGGCAAAATTCCATAACCCAACCATAAAACTAGGATAGGGGCTATGGCAATTGTCGGTATGGTCTGGACAACCACCATCATAGGGTAGATAAGATCATTGAGCCAAGCCAGACTATCCATGAGTACCGCCATGAGACAGGCAATCAAGACACCCAAAACCAAACCTAGTAAAGCTACTCTCAAGGTTGCCCAGCTATGGTACCAGAGAAATTCTCTATCACGAACAAAAGACTGGAGGATTTCAAGTGGTGTCGGCAAGATAAACTTTGGTAGGAGTTTTAAGAAACCCGCCACCTGCCAAAGAGATAAGACACCCAAAAATCCTAGCAGACTAATATGCCGTCTCATTATACTTTTCAAGTTTCTCATCGATGCTTAAAATCTCTCCTATATTTATTTTCACATTGGCAAAAACATTGTCTGCTCCTTGACCTGCCACCTCTAGCGCTTCTTTTAGAATGCGCATGAGTTGATCAAAGTCTCCCTCTAAAGACTGTTTCAAAGGGTGTCACCACCATGGTAACTCCTTGAGCTTGCAGATAAGCAATAACTTGATCAATAAGGGCTATGCGGTCAATCCCTTGTGACAGGGGTAAGACTTGTAAAGCAATGCTTGCTTTCATTAAAACCTCCTCTTCTCAGGTTTTCTTTTAACAAAAAGAAAAACCTCTTTCATATATGAAAAAGGTGCAAAATTAGGCCAAGTATTCGTTCCCTACGCTGGCATTACCCAGATCAGGTGCGGTCGAAGTTTAACACTTCCTCTCAGACTGTACACAGACTCCCATATATTATATGGACATATGATAACGCAAAATAAACAAGATGTCAAGGAAACTGCTTACAGAAAAAGAGACGGCAAAACTTCTCTTTCTCTAATTATACAGATGAACTAGCTCTTTCGATTAAAGCATAGGGGCGAATAACTGAGCTACTTCTTTGATTAATGTTTGATACCAGGTAGGCTTGATTGTTCCAGGAAAAAAATTTCTTGCGATACTTCAAAAAAATCTCTTCAAAGTCCTTACGAATATCTACAATCGATGGTGTTTCATATAATAAAACTGCATTTTCATAGTGGTGAACTAAGCTTCGATAATCAAGATTTATGGTTCCAACAACCGCAAATCGATCATCAACAATCATTTGCTTACTATGGATAAAACCAGGAGTATACTCGTAGATACGTACACCAGCAGACAAAAAGATCAGGATAAGAACCCTCGAGTTACTAACTGTATGAGCTTTTTATCTGGGATAAATGGAGTTATAATTCTCACATCTACGCCTCGCATAGCTGCATTTTTGATATCCTCTGTCAAATCATAATCAATAATGAGATAAGGCGTGGTGATATAGACAAAATCTTCTGCTTGATTAATCAGATTTTGATAGACGATTTTACCCACCTTCATTCTATAGATAGGCTTGGGTCCACTTCCATATGGGATACATAGACCGCCACCTGGTCGTGTCTGATTTTCCAAATGATACTGATCAAAATCACTGATTTCTCCACGGTTGATGTACCAGTTCATGAGAAATAGTCTTGTAAAGGCTTGAGTCGCCGGACCATCGATCCGAATTCCACTATCTTTCCAATGTCCAAAACGTTCAATCTGATTGATATATTCGTCTGCAAGATTAATCCCGCCAGTATAGGAAATCTGCCCATCAATGACCAAAATTTTACGGTGATCCCGGTTATTATAGGCCACTGTCATACGAGGAATTACCTTATTAAACTTATGAGCCTCAATTCCTCGAGATCGGAGATGCACTGTATAATCACCTGGCAGGGTCACCATACAGCCGATATCATCATAAAGCATCTTGACTTCAACACCCTGAGCAGCTTTTTCTTCGAGAATCTCAAGCATACTGTCCCACATCAAGCCTTCTTCGACAATGTAGTATTCTAGAAAAATAAATTTTTCAGCTCTCTTCAAATCCTCCAGCATCTGTTGCCACATTTTCTCACCATTTGAAAAGAATTGTGAGTCTGTCTGATCATAAACTTCTGCATTACTGTCCATATGCAATAAGGCATTGATAATCCCGTAGGCAGATTTATCAGTTCCTGTATATCTTGATGAAGACTATGTTCGCCCTTTTCATGAGATGCGATAGAACGAAGTTCCTGTAATTGTTTAAATTCCTTTTTTGATAACCGACGCTCACCAAACATGATATAAAGCAAGGGACCAAAAACAGGGACAAAAGTGACAATCAACCATGTCACCTTGCTTTCAGGAGACATAGAACGATTGACAATGGCTAAAACAGTTGCCACGCTGACCAGAAATACAAGAGCAACCCAAACAAGTGGAGCAATCTGGCTCATGTAAAGAATGACTGCAAAAACTACAAATAATTCTATCAGGATAATCGCAATACTAAAGCCATACTTGGACATCAATAATCGAAATTTTCTTGTCCCCATATCTACCTCTCAACTTCTAAATAAACCCCAAAGCAACTAGCTGAAAACGCTTATTACCTTCTAGTATACTTAGTTTCATAAAACTTAGCAAGCTTTTTCTGTATAGGCCGATAGTTCAACCTATAAAATTAAAAAGAGTCTGCGACAAAATAATTCTCAGCCACAAAAAAAGCTAGATATTCCCAGTTGTGGAACTCTAGCTTTTTATAGTGCTCTATAATATCGTGGGTAAACTCTACATATTATGGAGCTATTTTTGTTGTAGAAAACATACTAAGATTAGTAGTGAGAAAAATCTCCGACGGGAGAGAGTACTCACTACTTTTTTTCTTTATGTTAAAAGTAGAGGTGTCTTGTAAAGTCGTAGGGCTCTTTGGCGCTAGACGTCGCTTGACAAACTGGAAAGACACCTGTTTTAGGTGGAATTTGATCAAAGCATGTGGGACGCTAGACGTCGCGTATTGAAAATAAAATCACTAAAAACACGGAATTATTCAAGACAAAAGAGGTAATATCATGCGTACAGTATTTGGGATTGATGTGAGTAAGGCAAGTTCTGAGGTGGCAATTTTAGTCAACGGTGAAAAGATTCATGGATACACTATGCTCAATGACGCCATTGGCTTCAATCGTCTTTTGAATGACTTGAAAACTGTTCATAACCCTGAGATTATATTTGAAGCTACTGGTGTCTATTCTCGGCGTCTTCGAGCCTTTCTTGAAGAATACGGCTACGCTTATACACAGCTGAATCCTCTGGAAGCTAAGAAGCAACTGGACAGTCTGCGAGTTCGTAAAACAGACAAAATTGACGCTGAAAAGTTGGCTCATTCTCAGTTTATACTCAATCGTAAACCAACTTATGCGCAGGAAGAAGTTTATCAACACCTGCGTGATTTAAGCCGTTTCTATCAAAATCTTACAGAAGACATTGTTAGAGCTAAAAACCGTCTACACAAGGTCTTACAAGTCACCTTTCCTGAATTGGAAAATCTCTTATCCACACCAACTGGAGAGCAATATTGGAATTTAGTGATGGCTTTTCCATGCAAAGAGTTTGTATTAAACCTATCTCAAAATGAATTGTGTAAGATTATCTGTCAATCTACCTCCAAACGAATCTCTGAAAAAGCGTATTGCTTATCTGACTGATAAACTTATAAAAACTCGCTAAACAATCTTTTTGTGCGGTCAAGAAAAATCTCCCCAATGCTTGAAGAGGTTCGTTACTATGCTCAAGAATTGCTTCGTCTTTCTGAGCACAGACAGGTTGTCTTAGACGACATGGTAGCTCTAGCTCAGCCTTTACCAGAGTATGACATCTTACGATCAATTCCTGGCATCGCAGAAACCACAGCGACATCTATCATTGGCGAATTGGGAGATATTCGTCGCTTTCAGTCTACCAATCAAATCAACGCTTTTATTGGCATTGACCTGAGACACTATGAATCTGGGAACTTTCTCGCCAAGGAACACATTACTAAGCGAGGTAATCCCTATGCCAGAAAAAAATCTTGTTCAAGTGCATTCATAACATCGCTTCAGCTAGTCATACCAATCCCCTGCCATATCGCCGACTTTTTATGAGAAACGAAAAAGACAATCGACAATAGCTTCAACCAAGCCACATGCGATTGCCTCTATACATCGTCTCATTCGAACAATGTATTACCTCATTACGCATAACAAACTTTACGATTACTCTTTTGACCCAAAAATCGATAAGGTCATCTATGCCGTATTATTATAACACCTTGTTTCAAAAAATACCAGATGAGGTGTTTTTTAGCGTGACCTTTTATGGATCAATAAGTGGTAAAAATAAGACAGTAACCTCAGAATAGCTACCGTATTATCTCTTTTTTTACTTAAGGCCCTTGATATACTTGACAAAATGGTAGAAAAGAGCACTAAAAAAAAGAACAACTAGTGTTCTTACTTTTTAATATCAATCGGGAAGACAGGATTCGAACCTGCGACACCTTGGTCCCAAACCAAGTACTCTACCAAGCTGAGCTACTTCCCGAGTTAAATAGAAAAAATGCACCCTAGAGGAGTCGAACCTCTAACCGCCTGATTCGTAGTCAGGTACTCTATCCAGTTGAGCTAAGGGTGCTCATTATATGCCGAGGACCGGGATCGAACCGGTACGATCGTTACCAATCGCAGGATTTTAAGTCCTGTGCGTCTGCCAGTTCCGCCACCCCTGGCCTCTCTAAGCGAACGACGGATTCGAACTCGCGACCCCCACCTTGGCAAGGTGGTGTTCTACCACTGAACTACGTTCGCATCGACCTCTTGGTTATATTAAAAAAATGCCGGCTACATGACTTGAACACGCGACCCTCTGATTACAAAATCAGATGCTCTACCAACTGAGCTAAGCCGGCTTTATTTCTATTATGCGGGTTAAGGGACTTGAACCCCCACGCCGTTAAGCGCCAGATCCTAAATCTGGTGCGTCTGCCAATTCCGCCAAACCCGCAATGATGACCCGTACTGGGCTCGAACCAGTGACCCATTGATTAAAAGTCAATTGCTCTACCAACTGAGCTAACGAGTCTAAAATAACTTACGTTATCTTAAACGGTCCCGACGGGAATCGAACCCGCGATCTTCGCCGTGACAGGGCGACGTGATAACCGCTACACTACGGGACCTATGGGAGTTAACGGGATCGAACCGCTGACCCTCTGCTTGTAAGGCAGATGCTCTCCCAGCTGAGCTAAACTCCCTTTAGCTAAGCGACTTCCTTATCTCACAGGGGGCAACCCCCAACTACTTCCGGCGTTCTAGGGCTTAACTTCTGTGTTCGGCATGGGTACAGGTGTATCTCCTAGGCTATCGTCACTTAACTTTGAGTAATACCTACTCAAAATTGAATATCTATCAAATTCCAAGAAAACCTTCACACTTCGTATTCTCAGTTACTTTGGATAAGTCCTCGAGCTATTAGTATTAGTCCGCTACATGTGTCGCCACACTTCCACTTCTAACCTATCTACCTGATCATCTCTCAGGGCTCTTACTGATATAAAAATCATGGGAAATCTCATCTTGAGGTGGGTTTCACACTTAGATGCTTTCAGCGTTTATCCCTTCCCCTACATAGCTACCCAGCGATGCCTTTGGCAAGACAACTGGTACACCAGCGGTAAGTCCACTCTGGTCCTCTCGTACTAGGAGCAGATCCTCTCAAATTTCCTACGCCCGCGACGGATAGGGACCGAACTGTCTCACGACGTTCTGAACCCAGCTCGCGTGCCGCTTTAATGGGCGAACAGCCCAACCCTTGGGACCGACTACAGCCCCAGGATGCGACGAGCCGACATCGAGGTGCCAAACCTCCCCGTCGATGTGAACTCTTGGGGAGATAAGCCTGTTATCCCCAGGGTAGCTTTTTATCCGTTGAGCGATGGCCCTTCCATACGGAACCACCGGATCACTAAGCCTCGACTTTTCGTCCCTGCTCGAGTTGTAGCCTCGCAGTCAAGCTCCCTTATACCTTTTACACTCTGCGAATGATTTCCAACCATTCTGAGGGAACCTTTGGGCGCCTCCGTTACCTTTTTAGGAGGCGACCGCCCCAGTCAAACTGCCCGTCAGACACTGTCTCCGATAGGGATCACCCTATCTGGGTTAGAGTGGCCATAACACAAGGGTAGTATCCCAACAGCGTCTCCTTCGAAACTGGCGTCCCGATCTCTTAGACTCCTACCTATCCTGTACATGTGGTACAGACACTCAATATCAAACTGCAGTAAAGCTCCATGGGGTCTTTCCGTCCTGTCGCGGGTAACCTGCATCTTCACAGGTACTAAAATTTCACCGAGTCTCTCGTTGAGACAGTGCCCAAATCATTACGCCTTTTCGTGCGGGTCGGAACTTACCCGACAAGGAATTTCGCTACCTTAGGACCGTTATAGTTACGGCCGCCGTTTACTGGGGCTTCAATTCATACCTTCGCGTTACCGCTAAGCACTCCTCTTAACCTTCCAGCACCGGGCAGGCGTCACCCCCTCATACATCATCTTACGATTTAGCAGAGAGCTGTGTTTTTTTGATAAACAGTTGCTTGGGCTTATTCACTGCGGCTGACTTAAAGTCAGCACCCCTTCTCCCGAAGTTACGGGGTCATTTTGCCGAGTTCCTTAACGAGAGTTCTCTCGCTCACCTGAGGCTACTCGCCCTCGACTACCTGTGTCGGTTTGCGGTACGGGTAGAGTATGTTTAAACGCTAGAAGCTTTTTCTTGGCAGTGTGACGTCACTAACTTCGCTACTAAACTTCGCTCCCCCATCACAGCTCAATGTTATAGAACCAAGCATTTAACTCAATTCACACCTCACTGCTTAGACAGACACTTCCAATCGTCTGCTTTTAGTTAGCCTACTGCGTCCCTCCATCACTACATACTCTAGTACAGGAATATCAACCTGTTGTCCATCGGATACACCTTTCGGTCTCTCCTTAGGTCCCTGACTAACCCAGGGCGGACGAGCCTTCCCTGGAAACCTTAGTCTTACGGTGGACAGGATTCTCACCCTGTCTTTCGCTACTCATACCGGCATTCTCACTTCTATGCGTTCCAGCACTCCCTCACGGTACACCTTCTTCACACATAGAACGCTCTCCTACCATACCTATAAAAGGTATCCACAGCTTCGGTAAATTGTTTTTAGCCCCTGGTACATTTTCGGCGCAGGGTCACTCGACTAGTGAGCTATTACGCACTCTTTGAATGAATAGCTGCTTCTAAGCTAACATCCCTAGTTGTCTGTGCAACCCCACATCCTTTTTCCACTTAACAATTATTTTTGGGACCTTAGCTGGTGGTCTGGGCTGTTTCCCTTTCGACTACGGATCTTAGCACTCGCAGTCTGACTGCCGACCATAATTCATTGGCATTCGGAGTTTATCTGAGATTGGTAATCCGGGATGGACCCCTCACCCAAACAGTGCTCTACCTCCAAGAATCTCTAATGTCGACGCTAGCCCTAAAGCTATTTCGGAGAGAACCAGCTATCTCCAAGTTCGTTTGGAATTTCTCCGCTACCCACAAGTCATCCAAGCACTTTTTCAACGTGCCCTGGTTCGGTCCTCCAGTGCGTCTTACCGCACCTTCAACCTGCTCATGGGTAGGTCACATGGTTTCGGGTCTACGACATGATACTAAGACGCCCTATTCAGACCTCGGTTTCCTACGGCTCCGTCTCTTCAACTTAACCTCGCATCATATCGTAACTCGCCGGTTCATTCTACAAAAGGCACGCTCTCACCCATTAACGGGCTCGAACTTGTTGTAGGCACACGGTTTCAGGTTCTATTTCACTCCCTCCCGGGGTGCTTTTTCACCTTTCCCTCACGGTACTGGTTCACTATCGGTCACTAGGGAGTATTTAGGGTTGGGAGATGGTCCTCCCAGATTCCGACGGGATTTCACGTGTCCCGCCGTACTCAGGATACTGCTAGGTACAAAGACTATTTTTGAATACGAGGCTATCACCTCTTTGGCTGATTTTTCCCAAACCATTCTTCTATAATCTTTGAGTCCACATTGCAGTCCTACAACCCCGAAGAGTAAACTCTTCGGTTTGCCCTTCTGCTGCTTTCTGCTCGCCGCTACTAAGGCAATCGCTTTTTGCTTTCTTCCTGCAGCTACTTAGATGTTTCAGTTCACTGCGTCTTCCTCCTCATATCCTTAACAGATATGGGTAACAGGTAGTACCTGTTGGGTTCCCCCATTCGGAAATCCCTGGATCATCGCTTACTTACAGCTACCCAAGGCATATCGTCGTTTGTCACGTCCTTCTTCGGCTCCTAGTGCCAAGGCATCCACCGTGCGCCCTTATTAACTTAACCTTATTTTTTTCTGACCTTTCAGTCATAAACTCTTATTAATACTACAGCGTTTTTCGGTTTATTTTCTTGTTACTATTTGATATAGATATTCAATTTTCAATGTGCATTACTGGTGATCTCTCACCAATGGAGCCTAGCGGGATCGAACCGCTGACCTCCTGCGTGCAAAGCAGGCGCTCTCCCAGCTGAGCTAAGGCCCCACAAGACCTCTCAAGACTAAACAAGACCAATGTGCATTCCTTATCCTTAGAAAGGAGGTGATCCAGCCGCACCTTCCGATACGGCTACCTTGTTACGACTTCACCCCCAATCATCTATCCCACCTTAGGCGGCTGGCTCCTAAAAATGGTTACCTCACCGACTTCGGGTGTTACAAACTCGTGGTGTGACGGGCGGTGTGTACAAGGCCCGGGAACGTATTCACCGCGGCGTGCTGATCCGCGATTACTAGCGATTCCGACTTCATGTAGGCGAGTTGCAGCCTACAATCCGAACTGAGACTGGCTTTTAAGAGATTAGCTTGCCGTCACCGACTTGCGACTCGTTGTACCAGCCATTGTAGCACGTGTGTAGCCCAGGTCATAAGGGGCATGATGATTTGACGTCATCCCCACCTTCCTCCGGTTTATTACCGGCAGTCTCGCTAGAGTGCCCAACTGAATGATGGCAACTAACAATAGGGGTTGCGCTCGTTGCGGGACTTAACCCAACATCTCACGACACGAGCTGACGACAACCATGCACCACCTGTCACCTCTGTCCCGAAGGAAAGCTCTATCTCTAGAGCGGTCAGAGGGATGTCAAGACCTGGTAAGGTTCTTCGCGTTGCTTCGAATTAAACCACATGCTCCACCGCTTGTGCGGGCCCCTCGTCAATTCCTTTTGAGTTTCAACCTTGCGGTCGTACTCCCCAGGCGGAGTGCTTAATGCGTTAGCTGCGGCACTAAACCCCGGAAAGGGTCTAACACCCAGCACTCATCGTTTACGGCGTGGACTACCAGGGTATCTAATCCTGTTTGCTCCCCACGCTTTCGAGCCTCAGCGTCAGTTACAAGCCAGAGAGCTGCTTTTCGCCACCGGTGTTCCTCCATATATCTACGCATTTCACCGCTACACATGGAATTCCACCTCCCTCTTGCACTCAAGTTAAACAGTTTCCAAAGCGTACTATGGTTAAGCCACAGCCTTTAACTTCAGACTTATCTAACCGCCTGCGCTCGCTTTTACGCCCAATAAATCCGGACAACGCTCGGGACCTACGTATTACCGCGGCTGCTGGCACGTAGTTAGCCGTCCCTTTCTGGTAAGATACCGTCACAGTGTGAACTTTCCACTCTCACACTCGTTCTTCTCTTACAACAGAGCTTTACGATCCGAAAACCTTCTTCACTCACGCGGCGTTGCTCGGTCAGACTTCCGTCCATTGCCGAAGATTCCCTACTGCTGCCTCCCGTAGGAGTCTGGGCCGTGTCTCAGTCCCAGTGTGGCCGATCACCCTCTCAGGTCGGCTATGTATCGTCGCCTTGGTGAGCCGTTACCCCACCAACTAGCTAATACAACGCAGGTCCATCTGGTAGTGATGCAATTGCACCTTTCAAGCAGATATCATGCAATATCTACTGTTATGCGGTATTAGCTATCGTTTCCAATAGTTATCCCCCGCTACCAGGCAGGTTACCTACGCGTTACTCACCCGTTCGCAACTCATCCAGAAGAGCAAGCTCCTCCTTCAGCGTTCTACTTGCATGTATTAGGCACGCCGCCAGCGTTCGTCCTGAGCCAGGATCAAACTCTCATTAAAAGTTTGAGTTCTCACTCATTTCTGTCACTGACAGATTTATTGTTTTTTTCATTGTTCAGTACTACAACCTTAGTTGTAGTGCCCTGCACATTGGTTCGTCTTGTTCAGTTTTCAAAGGTCTTTGTCACTCACTTCTCTCAAGTGACAACTATATTAGTATATCACAGCCGCTTTCGCTTGTCAACACTTTTTTTGAAACTTTTTTTAATTTTTTTCATCTAGTGTTTTCATCTGCTTTACATACTATAGTCCGTACGGGATTCGAACCCGTGTTACCGCCGTGAAAAAGGCGGTGTCTTAACCCCTTGACCAACGGACCGGAGTTGTTATTTTTCAACTCTTACTATTATACCGACTTTTTCTTACTTTTGTCAACACCTTTTTTTAAACTTTTTTTCATGTCTCTGTAATGTTGCCTTCAGCTCTCTGAGAAGGGCTTTGCGGCCTTTTAAATCGTTCTGTCTGCCCAGAGACGTTCGTAGGCTTCTTGTTTATCTTCTGGTAATTTTCTTCTATAAGTATCCAACAATTCATGAAGGGCGTAGTAATCATCCAACCACAATCCTCCTTCTGGTAGGCGATGGCTAATCTCCCCTACTTCTTCGTAGGCCATCCGGTCTAGGCGACGCTTTTGACTCTCTTGTTTTCTGACACTATCAAGGATTAGATTGCGAAATTTTGTTTTGAAGTAGACGTAGAGTTTCTTTTCTTCTTCCACTAGTTCTGGATGCTTTTCTAGAAGTTCATGGAGACAGATCATGCCTTCTTGGTCCCAATCCTCTTTCTCCCACAGGTGGAGATAGTAATCTTTTCGACATCTATGGACAATTCCTTTTACCTTCGCATAATACTTTTCAAGCATTTGCTTTCCCCCTTTCTCTGCTTGTAGTATAGCAGAGAAAGGAGGAAAGAAGGGCTTTGGTTTCTGTCTTGTGCTTTTTTGAGTCTCTAATGTTATGGAAGTTGTGAATGCTGACAAGTGAGGGTGAAAAAAGACAAAGATTTGAATCCTTGTCTTTTAGCTTATAAACGTATTAGTGAAACAGATCTACAATGGTATCCCAAACTGTCTGAGCTTTTTCTTTAATCTTAGCATCTGAAATAGCTTTTCCTGCTTCATCGACCAGATTTTGTGCTCGTCCACGAATATCTGATAGTATATCATCAGACTGTGTACTAGTATCACTTGTAGTTTGTTTCCGTGTGTTTTCTGGTGCAATACCATTCATTTTATAGGCATTTTCAACTGTAAAAGGTGCTACCTGGTGTATAAGGAAGAATTGTTTCGCCATACTTCTAAAAATGTGAGCAGCACCATTCGAAGTCGAACCTGCCAGATAATGATTTTCGTCCGTAGTCGGGAAACCAAGCCAATGACTTATCACCACATCAGGCGTATATCCGATAACCCACTGGTCACTTGTATATACTGGGTTAAAAGCTGCTTCAGTTGTACCAGTTTTCCCAGCCATAACATAGTCATCTGGCGAGGAGCTTATTCCTGTACCGTTTGTAAAAGTACCTAACATCATACTGGTCATTTTATCGGCTACTGACTTATCTATTACTACGTTTTTTTGAGAATTTTTTTGTGAGTAGCAATGACTTGACCACTAGCATTTTCAATACGGGTGATAAAAGTGAGCATCCGGCATCAGTCCTTCATTTGCAAACGCTGCGTAAGCTTGCGCCATTTGAAGAGGGACTTGTTTCCACGCCCACCACCCTAGAGCTACACCTAGCACACGATCTACATTCGTTAAATCGAGTCCGAATCTTTCACCCTGATTCAAAAGGCCTTTATCAATTCCAAGTTGCTTTAACTGTCGCTACTGCAGGTAAAGATTTAGAGACTCGGCTAAGGCTTGATACATTGGAACTTCTGGTGATGTCTTGATTCCTGCGTAGTTGTCTACTTTATAATCACCATATTGCATGGTATGATTATCCAACTCCTTATTAAGAGACCAACCCGCTTCGACTGCTGGTGTATAGACTACTAAGGGTTTAATCGTTGAACCTGGACTTCTTTTGGTCTGGGTTGCATAGTTAAAATTTCTGAAACCTGTCTTATCATCCCCTGCCACTCGACCAACAACTCCTCGAACTCCACCCGTTTTTGGCTCCAAAGCGACACTACCAGACTCTGCATGTGTCCCATCTTCAGCTGTCGGAAAGAGCGAAGTATTTTGATAGATAACCTGCATATTTGCTTGGTAATTTTGATCTAGCTCCGTATAAATTCGATAACCGTTATTAACGATTTCTTCCTCTGTTAGATTATACTTTTCAATAGCTTCATTAACAACTGCATCAAAATAAGAAGGATAACGGTAGTCTGATATTTTCCCTTCATAACTATCTTTCAATTGAGAAGCCATATCAACACTTGCTGCTTCTGCTTCCTTATTTTTTTATCAAGGTAGCCGGCAGCCACCATATTTTTGTAAGACAGTATCTCTTCGATTAGTTGAATGCTCAATGGAATTCAGAGGATTGTACAATTCTGGGCCTTTAAGCATGCCTGCTAAAGTGGCAGCTTCATCAAGAGTTAATTCCGATGCCGAAACTCCAAAGTACTTTTTACTAGCATCCTCAACACCCCAAACTCCATTACCGAAGTAGGCATTGTTCAAATACATGGTTAGAATTTCTTTTTACTGTATTTTTTTGGTTAATTCTAAAGCAAGAAAGAATTCTTTAGCCTTTCTCTGAACAGTTTGGTCTTGTGAAAGATAAGCATTTTTCGCTAACTGTTGGGTAATTGTAGAACCACCACCCGAGCGACCAGCTGTTAGGATAGCTAGGAAAAAGCGACCATAGTTAATTCCACTATTTTTTTATAGAAGCTTCTATCTTCTGTCGCAACAACAGCATTCTGCAAAGTCTTCACTAATTTCGAGAGTTCAACATAGGTCCCTTTTTGGCCTGACAAGGCACCAGCCTCATTCTCTTCTCTGTCAAAAAAATCACCGTTCGTGTTTTTCAAAGCATTCTGCAAGTCTGTAACATTTGTCGATTTAGCCAAGGCAAATAGATAGACCCCAACAAACAAAGCTTGCACTTAGTCCGAGAATTAGAAAGATTTTGGTCAGATGATAGCGACGCCAAAATTTTCGAATAGGTCCGACTTGCCCAACTTTCTTTCGCCCACCTCTTGACCGTCTTAAATTAGTGGAGGTATTTTCTTCATTATTAGCTTCGTCGATTTCTATTTCTTCCATTTCAGCTTCTTCTTTTTTTAAATAAAGAAAGAAACTTTTCAAATAATGTATCTAATTTCATGCGTTTATTTTATCATCTTCCCCATAGGAAGACAAGAATTTAGCTAGATTTCTCTATCCAAATAATCTATTTTTTTGTTACAATATCTGTATGAAATTTACCTTTGTTATCCCTGATTCTCTTCCTGAAATGACTGTCAAAATCTTCTTGGAGGAGCAACTACTCATTCCGAGAAAAATACGGCATTTCTTGAGAATTAAAAAGCACATTCTCATCAATCAAGAAGAAGTCCACTGGCATCAAACTGTCAAAGCCGGAGATGAATGTCAACTGATTTTTCGATGAGGAAGATTATCCTACAAAAAGAAATTGTTTGGGGGAATCCTAATCTTGTTCAAGAAGTTTACCAAGACCAACATTTGATTATCGTTAACAAACCTGAAGGTATGAAGACTCACGGCAATCAACCAGATGAGATTGCTCTTCTCAACCATGTCACCGCCTATGTAGGACAGACTTGCTATGTCGTTCATAGACTAGACAAAGAAACAAGTGGACTCGTACTATTTGCTAAAAATCCATTTATACTGCCCATCCTCAATCGATTATTGGAGAAAAAAGAGATTTCCCGAGAATACTGGGCTCTGGTTAAGGGAAAAATAGGAACTAAAGAACTTGTCTTTCGAGACAAAATCGGTCGCGATCGTCACGATCGTAGAAAACGAGTTGTGGATCAAAAAAATGGTCAATATGCTGAAACTCATGTAACTCGATTGAAACAATTTCAAAACAAGACCAGTCTTCTTCGTTGTCGATTAAAAACAGGACGTACTCATCAGATTCGAGTTCATCTATCTCACCACGGTCATCCAATCCTTGGAGACCCTCTCTACAATCCACATTCAAAAACTAAAGAGACTAATGCTTCATGCATTTAAACTATCCTTTTGTCCATCCCTCTGACCTTAAACAAATTAAGCTTTACTGCGCTATCAGACACATTTGAAAGAGAATTAAACCAAAATGGATGACACTATCATCCATTTTTTCTTATAGATACAAAAAAAGCAAGACCAGTTGGCCTTGCTTTTATCGACTCAAGAATTATTTAGCGATTTTAGCGAAGTATTCAAGAGTACGTACAAGTTGTGCAGTGTATGACATTTCGTTGTCGTACCATGAAACAACTTTAACCAATTGTTTACCGTCAACGTCAAGAACTTTAGTTTGAGTTGCGTCAAACAATGATCCGTAAGACATACCTACAACATCTGAAGATACGATTGGATCTTCTGTGTAACCGTATGATTCGATTGAAGCTGCTTTCATAGCTGCGTTCACTTCATCAACAGTAACGTTCTTTTTCAAGAACAACTACCAATTCAGTTACTGAACCAGTTGGAGTAGGAACGCGTTGTGCAGCTCCGTCAAGTTTACCGTTCAATTCTGGGATTACAAGACCGATAGCTTTAGCAGCACCAGTTGAGTTAGGTACGATATTAGCAGCACCAGCGCGAGCACGACGGAGGTCACCTTTACGGTGTGGTCCGTCAAGAATCATTTGGTCACCAGTGTAAGCGTGGATAGTAGTCATCAATCCTTCAACAACACCGAAGTTATCTTGAAGAGCTTTAGCCATTGGAGCCAAGCAGTTTGTAGTACATGAAGCACCTGAGATAACTGTTTCAGTACCGTCAAGAACGTCGTGGTTAGTGTTAAATACAACTGTTTTAACATCTGATCCACCAGGAGCAGTGATAACAACTTTTTTAGCTCCACCTGGGTGCAAGTGTTTTTTTCAGCAGCTGCTTTAGTAGCAAAAGAAAACCAGTTGCTTCAAGAACGATTTCTACACCGTCGTTAGCCCAGTCGATTTGTTCTGGATCACGTTCAGCAGAAACTTTAACGAAATTTACCGTTAACTTCAAATCCACCTTCTTTAACTTCCACAGTTCCGTCGAAACGACCTTGAGTTGTGTCATATTTCAACAAGTGTGCAAGCATAACTGGATCTGTAAGGTCGTTGATGCGAGTAACTTCAACACCTTCTACGTTTTGGATACGGCGGAAAGCAAGACGACCGATACGTCCGAAACCGTTAATACCAACTTTAACTACCATTAGTGATTTCCTCCTTATGAAAATCATGAAAATTTTATTGTGAAAAGAGTAACTTGAATCACTACAAATCACCTTTCAACATACCTATTATATAACTATTTGAGTTTAATTGCAAGCGCTGGCCTTGTTTTTTTCTGATAAGCTTTTGGTAATATTTTTCATTTCTTTACTTAGCCTTGCAACCTACTCCAATTCTATGCATTTCTTAATAAAAATATATTCTCTAGCATAAAAACCGAGGTTTACCCTCGGTTTTTGGCTGATAATCAATTATTTACGACGTCCTGGTCGTTTCTTTTGTAACCATAGTAAGCATCTTCGATGATTTCTTGCATATGGTCAACCATTGGAAGACGTGGGTTAGCAGGTGAACATTGATCCTCATAAGCAAGGAAGGCCAACTTTCACGAGAATGTTCTTTCCATTCTTTTTTTCATCAATTCCTTGATGCTTTGAAGTTCATCTTGATACCTACGCGCTCACCAAGTTCGTAAACAGCTTTTAGCGTAAGATTCAACTCCCTTCTTCTGGAGTAGAGCTGGAAGTCCAAGCATTTGTCGCGATATCTTGGATATTTTCTCATCTGCACGGTAGTAGTTGTACTTAGGCCATGTAGCTGTCTTAGCTGGACGAGTACCGTTGTAACGGATAACGTATGGAAGCAAGATTGCATTTGTACGTCCGTGAACTGTGTGGAACTGCGCACCAATCTTATGAGCCATTGAGTGAGAAATACCTAGGAAGGCATTGGCAAAGGCCATACCAGCGATTGTTGAAGCGTTATGCATTTTTCTCGCGTGAATGGAAGTCTGCATTCTTAACTGAGCTTTTCTAGCTTTTCGAATACAAGTTTGATTGCTTTGAAGAGCAAGACCGTCAGTGTAGTCGCTAGCCATTTGTGATACGTAAGCTTCAGTCGCGTGAGTCAACACGTCCATACCAGTATCAGCAGCAATGAAATCCAGGAACTGTCAATACCAAAGCAGGGTCTACGATTGCCACAGTTGGTGTCAATGAGTAGTCAGCGATTGGGTATTTACGGTTGTTTTGCTTTATCAGAGATAACGGCAAATGGAGTTACTTCTGATCCTGTACCAGATGTAGTTGGGAATCGCGATGAATTTAGCTCTTCTTACCAAGTAATGGGAATTTGAAGGCACGTTTACGGATATCCATGAATTTTTTTGTACAAGGTCACGGAAGTCCACTTCTGGTTGTTCGTAGAAGAGCCACATTACTTTAGCAGCATCCATTGGTGATCCACCACCAAGAGCGATGATTGTATCTGGTTTGAAAGAGCGCATAATCTCAGTACCACGTTCAACTGTAGTGATATCTGGATCTGGTTCTACATCTGCAAAGATTTGGTAAACAACCTTATTGCGACGAAGGTCAAGTTGTTCGATGATACGATCACGAAACCAAGTTTCTACCATAGCATGTGTCAGTAACGATCATGACACGTTCAACGTCACGACATTTTTGAAGGTATTGAATTGAATCACGTTCAAAGTATGTTTTTGAAGGAAGTTTCATCCATTGCATGTTATTTCTCCGTCTTCCGACTTTTTTGATATTCAAGAGGTTAATGGCACTAACGTTATCCCCAACTGAGTTGCGTCCGTAAGAACCACATCCAAGTGTCAATGATGGCAAGAAGGCATTGTAAACGTCCCCGATACCACTCGAAAGTAGAAGGTGAGTTACAGATAACACGAATAGCTTTTAACAGCTTTACCAAATTCTTTTAGTCAATTCTTCATCAGCTGTATGGATGGCTGCTGAGTGCCCAAGACCGTTAAATTCAACCATTTGACGAGCTTTAGTAATACCATCTTCACGGCTTTCAGATTTCAAAACTGCGATAACTGGTGACAATTTTTCACGAGTTAATGGCTCGTTTTCACCAACTTCTTTACATTCTGCAGCAAGAATGTTTGTTCCTTCTGGAACAGTAAATCCTGCTTGTTCTGCAATCCAAGTTGCTGGTTTACCAACGATGTCAGCGTTCAATTTTGCACCAGCACAGTTTTTTTGCTGTTAGCTTTTCACGCCGAAGCAGAACTCTTCAAGAAGAGCTTTTTTTCTTTTTGTTTACAAAGTAAGTGTGGTAAGATTTGAACTCTGCTACAAATTCATCATAAATTTCTTTTATCAATGATAACCGCTTGTTCAGATGCACAGACCATACCATTATCAAATGATTTAGACATTACGATATCGTGAGCAGCTTGACGGATGTTAGCTGATTTTTTTCAACATAAGCTGGAACGTTTCCGGCACCTACCCCCAAGAGCTGGTTTTACCACATGAGTATGCAGCTTTAACCATGGCATTACCACCTGTTGCAAGGATTGTTGCAATACCTTCGTGGTTCATCAATGCACTAGTTGCTTCCATAGATGGTTCAGTAATCCACTGTACACAGTTTTCAGGAGCACCTGCTTTAATCGCTGCATCACGAACGATTTGAGCTGCGTGAGCTGATGATTCTTGAGCTGATGGGTGGAATGCAAAGACAATAGGATTACGAGTCTTCAAATGAAATCAACGATTTAAAGATTGCTGTTGAAGTTGGGTTTGTTGTTGGAGTGATACCACAAACAACACCAACTGGTTCAGCGATAAGAGTCAATCCTGTTACATCGTCTTCTTCGATAACACCAACTGTTTTTAGTGTGGCGCATGTTGTTTACTACGTGCTCACAGGCAAAACAGGTTTTTAGTTGCTTTATCTTCAAATACCCCACGTCCTGTTTCTTCAAAGGCATGTAAAGCCAATTCTCCGTGAGCATCAAGTGCTGCAACTGAAGCTTTTGCTACGATATAATCGACTTGATCTTGGTCAAGTTTACGCATTTCTTCAAGGGCAACCAAAGCTTTTTGCACCAAACCATCGACATGCTTTTTCAGCAGCGAGTTTCTTTTTCCTCTGGTGTTACAGTTTTTTTATCAGCCATATTTTCCTCCATAGCTTTTCAAGGATTGTAAGTCCTTTGTTAATTTTTTTCACAAGTTTATTATAACTCTTTTTTTAAACGTTTGTAAACAGTTTTCATAGACATTTCACAAACTTTTTTTATTTGTTTGTGAAAATAATTTCAAACATACCCACATGCACTTTTTCACTTAAAGTTTGTGAATTATTTCCATAAAAGTTTTTATTTTTTTCACAAACTTAGTTGTAAAAACAGTCTTGTAAGCCGTTTTTATTTCCATGTAAGCGCTTTCTGTTAGTCTGGAAGAATACCTCCTTCTAGGAGGAGGTTATTGTGCTTGTTGAAATAAACCTTGTTTGAAGTCCCTTCATAGACTACTTCTGTTCGGTAGTCAGTTTTTCCTTTTCCTTCAGCTTGGCCATTTACAAAGTCTCCCTCATATACCCAACCTGCTTTTAGCTTGGTAGGTACCTTTACCATTGAAGGCACCATTGCTAAATTCTCCAGTATAGGTATCACCGTTTGAGAAGGTAACAGTGCCCCTGACCATTCATCTTACCACGAACTAGGCTCCCGTCATAAATAATAGCATCGTTATCAAAGCTTAAGAACGCCCTGTTTTGGAAAGATTTGGTCAGAAATACGAGACCTGCACAGACAACAATGACGATCACTGTCGCAATTTCTAAACGAGGGACGTGTTAAATAGACACTATATTTTTTTCATAGAGTTTTTTTAAATTTTCCATGTTTCACCTCATTTTCTAAGCGACTTAACCAAGCCTGACAACCAGTTAAAACTCGGTCATAAGTTTCTTCAAAATCACCTGTATACCATGGGGATCTGGGAACGCTTTCAGATGCAAAACGCTTGGATCTTATCTTGTTGATCTTGTGGGCACATCTGATATAAGTCAGCAAGGTTAGACTCATCCATCCCAATGATATAGTCAAAATACTCAAAGTCATTTTTAGAAATTTGTTGGGAAGTTTTTGAAGTATCATAAGGAACGCCATGACTTCGAAAGATTTCCTTGCGTCCCTTTGTGGATTGGATTACCATGTTCCCAGGAAGAAGTCGCTCGACTTTTGAATCTCATATTTATCGGTCAAGGATTTCATCACAAATTCCGCCATAGGACTGCGACAAATATTACCAAGGCAAACAAAAACAACTTTTTTCATCATTGTCCCTCATCTTCATAGAAAAAGGGGAATAGCATTCCACCCTGTTTTATTCTTCAATAGCACTGCCTTCTTCGATAACTGCACCTTCAGGTGTGACAGCTTCTTTGACTGGCAAAAACTGTTCTAATTGCACCCTAATTCGAAAAGTCAAGTATACTCCGTCTACATCAAGTACAATCGTTTTGTTTTTCAGTATCAACTTCGTCAACTGTACCGTAGAGACCACCGATAGTGATTACTTCGTAGCCTTTTTTTGAAGTTTGTTGAGGGCTCTCCATACGTTTTTTTCAGCTTGTTTTTTTGAGAACGTTGCATGAAAAACATCAAGCCAAACATCAAAAACAAGCATAATCAAGAATGTTAAATTCCCACCCATTATTTTTTTCTCCTTTGTAATTCAGATAAAACTACTATATCAAATTTCACTTGTTTTTACAAGATTGCACCCTTAGTTTTTAGGGGTCAATAAAAAAACCAGAGCAAATGCCCTGATTTTTTTCTTATTTCAAGTTGTTTACAAGTTCTACTAAGTTTTCAACTGTAAATCCATATTCTGCTAAAACTTTTGGTGCTGGGGCAGATGCTCCAAAAGTATCAATACCGAGAACTGCTCCATCAAGACCAACGTATTTGTACCAGTTTTGAGTTGCTCCCATTTCGACTGCTACACGGCGACGAACTGCATTTGGTAAGATTTCTTCTTTGTAGGCTGCATCTTGTGCATCAAATACATCTGTAGATGGCATGCTGACTACGCGCACCTTACCACCTTGACTTGCCAATTCTTTAGCGGCTGCAACAGCAAGATTGACCTCTGAACCTGTCGCAATCAAGATTGTATCAAAGTCTGCTGCATTTTCATAGACAACATAGGCACCTTTTGCAACCTTGTCAAAGTCTGTTCCTTCTTCGACAGTCAAGTTTTGACGTGTCAAGACAAGGGCAGTTGGTGTTTTTCTCGCTTTGTCACTGCTAGGTACCAAGCTGCTTGAGTTTCACGCGCATCTGCTGGGCGGAAAACATTTAGATTTGGCATAGCACGAAGACCTGCTAGGTGTTCAACTGGTTCGTGCGTTGGGCCATCTTCACCAACTGCGATTGAATCGTGGGTGAAGACATAAGTTACAGGAAGACCTTGTAGAGCTGACAATCGAACCGCTGCCTTAAGATAGTCTGAGAATACGAAAGAAATGTTCCACCATAAACACGAAGTCCACCGTGAAGAGCCATTCCGTTCAAGACAGTACCCATTGCAAATTCACGAACACCAAACTGGATGTTACGATTTAAGCGATTTGCATCATCTTGAAGTCCATCAGTTTTGATGTAAGTCATATTTGAATGAGCAAGGTCAGCTGATCCACCGAGGAAGGTTGGCAATTTAGCAGCTACAACATTCAAAGGCATCCTGACTTGAGTTACGAGTTGCTTGAGAGAAGCCATTTTTCTAAAGCTGGGAAGTCTTCTGGAGTCACTCAACTGGATCGCGTCCCTTCGATGATTGCTTCCACTTCTGCAGCAAGTTCTGGGTGAGCTTCTTTGTAATCTGCGACTAGTTTTGTCCATGCTTCGTATGCTGATGCACCACGGTCTGCAACATTTTCTTTGAAATCAGCATAAACTTCTGCTGGGATTTCAAATGGTTCGTAGTCCCAACCAAGGGCTTTGACGAGTTGCTGCAGTTTCATCTGCTCCAAGAGGAGCACCGTGCACAGCATTAGTCCCTTGTTTGTTTGGAGAACCATAACCAATAACAGTTTTCACTTCGATCAAAGATGGTTTTCCTGAAGCCTTAGCTTCTTCAATAGCAGCATGAATAGCTTCTAAAGTCTGTTCCATCTTCTACCAAGGCTGTATGCCAACCGTAGGCATTGTAACGATCGCGAACACTTTCTGTGAATGAATCTTTTGTCTCACCATCCAAGTTGATATCATTTGAATCATAAAGAACAACCAACTTGTCTAGTTTTTGCAAGCCTGCATAAGAAGCAGCTTCACTTGAGACACCTTCCATCAAGTCACCATCTCCACAGATAACGTAAGTGTAGTGGTCAAAGATGTTATAACCTTCACGGTTGTACTTAGCTGCAAGGAAACGTTCTGCTTGTGCAAAACCTGTCGCAGTCGCAATCCCTTGTCCTAGAGGACCTGTTGTTGCATCAACCCCTGCTGTATGAGCCAAATTCTGGGTGACCTGAGTTTTAGAGCCCCCATTGACGGAAGTTCTTCACTTCATCCATACTCACATCTTCAAAACCAGAAAGGTGGAGAAGGGCATAGAGAAGCATTGATCCGTGACCAGCTGAAAGAATGAAACGGTCGCGGTTAATCCAGTTTGGTTGAGCTGGATTGATACGAAGTTCTTTAGTGAATAGGCTGTATGCCATCGGTGCAGCTCCCATAACCACCCCTGGGTGACCTGAGTTGGCTTTATTGATAGCGTCAATACCTAGAAAACGAATCGCATTAACAGATAGATTTGACATAGAATTTCCTTTTCTCTTTGAGGTGATAGGTCTATCACATATTCTATTTGTACTATTATATGAAAATTATCCGTATCGTGCAACATACGGATAACCTCCAGAAAAAAATTTTTTTATATTAAAGCAAGGCTTTGAATTGGATATTTGAGTCTTGTTCGAAGCAGTCATCAAAACCACGTGGGTGATGATATTCTATTAAGTGTTGGTCTTGAGGATAAGTGTATTTACCACCAACTTCCCAGATAAATGGATGGAAATCGTATTGCAAGCGATCTTTTTCTCATTTTCCAAAGTTCTAGGATTTCATTGGTAGAAGCCATGAAGTTAGACCAGATATCATAGTGAACTGGGATAATGACTTTTAGCACGTAGATTTTTCTGCCATGCGAAGTAGGTCGATAGAGGTCATTTTTATCTTGGATACCTACTGGGTTTTTCACCATAGTTATTCAAAGCAACATCAATTTTGAAGTCTTTACCATGTTTCGCAAAGTAGTTTGAGAAGTGAGAATCCGCACCATGATAGATGGTTCCACCTGGTGTTTCAAAGACATAGTTAACAGCCTTTTGAGCCATTTCTTCATCTGTAACAGCCAACCCAGCAAGTTCACCACCTGTTTCGTCAGCTCCATTTACTGGTAGAGTTACCAAGCAAGTACGGTCAAATGATTCTACTGCATGAATCTTCATGTCTTTTAGTTCGATAGTATCACCTGGTTTGACAACGATGATTCGTTCTTTTGGAACACCCCAGCCTTCCCAGATTCGACCACAATGGTAAGGACCGATAAACTTAACATGATCTAACTTAGGATTGTTGAGAATTGCTGCAGCTGTGTATGGGTCGATATGGTCACTGTGGAAGTGTGAAACCAAGTAGTAGTCGAGTTCGTTGATAGCAAATGGATCGATAACCATTGGTTGAACACGCAAGTTTGGTTGCAATTTACGAACACCTGCCATATTTGCCATTTGGTGTCCACGAACCATATCTTTCACTTTTTTGGTTGATTTTCCACGGTTTGACCAAAGGTCCATGACAACGTTAGCACCACCTGGTGTCTTAATCCAAGTACCACAGTTGCCTAGCCACCACATGGCAAAGTTGCCTTCAGGCACGACTTCTTCTTCGATTTCTTCATTCAACCATGTTCCCCACTCTGGGAAAGTAGCTAAAATCCATGATTCTCTCGTAATTTCTTTTACGTTTGGCATTTGAAATCCTCCATATTTTGTTCAAGTTTTCATTTCATACTTAGTATAACACCGACCGAAATATTAAAAAAAGACCAAGAAAAAAACACAGGTTTGTGTTCATCATTGACTGTGATGTTTATGATTCATCTAAAAAAAGCTTGGATGACTAATTCTTGGTTGATTAAAGAGTTGAATTTCTTCCTGTAATTTTGCTGCAACGTGTTTATCAGATATATAGGTGCCGATAATGGTTGATAGATTTGTCCTTGAAGGTTCGACCGTCTTTTTCTAAGAACCTTATTCTTCATAAAGTCTGTTATGCGTAAAATATCTTCTGCCTCAAGTATAGGATTTACCTTTAAATACGGGAAAGCGACTCTCAAGTTCATCGTTTGTTGTGATCAGTAAATCAACCTGAGTAATATCCTCTACGCTTTTGAACTGCTCAGTGGTAAAGACTGCCCCTATCTGTTCATTTGGAAGATAGAAGCGACATTGTTTGAGTAAGAGTTTAGAAACGCCCACTCCTTCATCACACACAATATAAATCTTCTTGGTATTGTTTTTGAATCGATGGAGTATACTTTTAAAAAAACCTCCAACATGAATGGTCAAATAGGCAATCTCATCATCCGTCAATCGAATCTGCCAAGCTTCTTCTAACACTTCTGCACATTTTTTTGTAATTACGAAAAGTTCACTATACTTAGAACGAATCTGACGTGTCAAAGGATTTTTTGAGAAAATACCATAGTTCTTTCTGAATAATAGCGCCTTACAATGAATCACAAGATTCCTCAATAAGTCTTCTTTCTGTTCAATCTCCATTCTGGTTTGGGATTCAAAATACCAAATAAACTCTTCTAAAGCCATTCTCAAATGCTGAAAAATCTTTTACTTTCTGCATGGATGTCTCGATCTTTTTCGATAGGATAACAAAAAGAATGGCTAACAGAGATCTATCTAATTCTGAAAATGAGATTCCAAATGTTTCAAACAAGCGCTCTCCTAGTTTTTTGGATACCTGATATTCAATTCTCTTTCGAATCAATGAAAACTCTTGCTCAATTTCTTGATGTTTATCCTGATTATGAGTAACGGTATCACATCCAAGTAGAAGATAGGGGAGGACCTGTAACATAAAAGTGACTTCGTGATGGTTTATTTTTTTCCCCAAATCCTGCTCAACCAACGGAACCTGTTTTTTGAGAAATTGATTGACCTCATCGGAAAGAAGCATCTCACCGTCTAATCGTTCCTTGATTTTTTCCTCTAAAATAGCAACAAAGGCTGGATTTTCCTCCATAAAGATATGATAGAGAAGGGATTGAAGATACTGGATTTTATTAAGAGGATGTGCATTTAGATAGTAACCTCGAGATTTACTAACTTGAAGCGTTACTTGATACTGCTCTAGTGTCAGCTGGTAACGAATAGTATTTAAATCATTTAGGACCGTATTTCGAGAGACTTCTGTTAATTCCATGAGTTTTTTTCAAGAGTGATTCTCTCTTTAGAAATACCAATCAGAAGGAGCATCAGCTGCATCCGCTCGTTGGCACTCATGATGTAATCATAAGAATCAACTTCGTCTAATAATTGACGACAAGCTTCTCTTTGTTCATCGGTCAAGTAAATACCAATCCGAGGCAGACTGATGATATGCAAATTCTCATCGTCCAAAGCATCATTGATTTTATCAATGTGATAGTAGATTTTTCTTCGAGATTGAGCTAGATCTTTTGAAATCGTCATAATCGTTTTGGACGTTTCTTGATCCATCAAATATTGAAGCAAGTCACAGCTCGCCTTATCTAAAAACCATAATTCATACTCTCTATTTGTCAATCGCTTCCAAAAACAACTTTATAATGGTATCACATTCTGTACAGACTTTGCAATTATATGCTGTAAACTCTAACAGTGGATACTGATAACTACAAAAAGCGAGGCTTGGATCGAAAGGTCCCTAGCCTCTTTTTCAATTCAATTTCTTATTTCTTTTGACCGTACATAGCATTTGGTCCATGTTTACGTTGGTAGTGTTTTTTCTAGGATGTACTGAGGAGCAGGTTCAACTCTTGGATTGATTTGCTCTGTGAAGCGATTCATCTTTGATACTTCCTCTAGTACAACTGAGTGATAAACAGCATTCTCTGGGTTTTTGCCCCAGGTGAATGGACCGTGATTACGTACGACAATCCCTGGTACTTCAACAGGGTTGAGACCACGACGTTCAAACTCTTCTACGATAACTAGGCCAGTATCTTTTTTCATAGGCTACTTCTACTTCATCCTTTAGTCAAACTACGAGCGCAAGGGAATTGAACCGTAGAAATAATCCGCATGGGTTGTTCCATAGAAAGGAATATCACGACCTGCCTGAGCCCAACCAACAGCTTCTGTCGAATGGGTATGGACCACACTAGCAAATCTCTGGCCAAGCCTTTATATAACTGCACATGAGTTGGAAGGTCCGAAGATGGTCTTAAATCTCCTTCTAGAACCTTGCCATCTAGGTCAGTCACCACCATGTTTTCAGGGGCCAATTCGTCATAATCTACACCTGATGGTTTGATAACAATGACACCGAGTTCGCGATTGACTTCCGATACATTGCCCCAGGTAAATTTAACAAGTCCATGTTTTGGCAATGATTGATTGGCATCACAGACTCGTTTACGCATAGCATTGATTACTTGATTCATCTTACATCAAACCTGCTTTCTTAATTAGTGGGTAGAGGAAAGATTGGGCCTCTTGAATGGCTGCGCGTGTTTCTTCTACAGTTTCACAATTTTCAGACCACATTTCGATTAGGAAAGGTCCATTATAATTGGTTTGCTTTAAAATATCGAAAGCTTCTTCCCATTTGACACAGCCTTGCCCAAAAGGTACATCTCGGAATTGACCCTTTGAACTTTCTGTCACTGCATAAGTATCCTTGAGATGGAGAGCTGCAATAGCATGATGGCTGAGATAAAACTCACTGTAGACATCATTATGCCATGCAGACACATTCCCAATATCTGGATAGACAAAGAGGTAGGGAGAGTCAATCTCTTTTCTACAGCCAAGTATTTTTTTCGATGCTATTGATGAAAGGATCATCCATAATTTCAATAGCAAGTACCACCTGAGCTTCTTCAGCCCAGTCACAAGCTTTTTCTCAAATTTTTTTGATAAAACGTTGGCGTGTCTGGGGTGACTTTTTCCTCATAGTAAACGTCGTAACCAGCTAATTGAATAGTACGAACTCCCAAATCTTGAGCTAATTCGATACATTTTTTCATGAGTTCCAGAGATTTTTCCTCTAGAACTGGATCATTCGATCCCAATGGGTAACGACGATGACCTGAAAAACAGATAGAGGGAATACGAACACCAGTTTCATAAATCGCTTTGACAACTTCCAAGCGCTCTTCCTTGCTCCAGTCAAGTCTTGCTAAGCGCTCGTCACGTTCATCAATAGACATCTCGACAAAATCAAAGCCTAACTCCTTAGCAAAATTTAAACGTTCTAGCCAAGTAAAGTGTGTCAGGGGTTGCCTTTTCATAAATTCCAATTGGACGTGCCATGGTTTACCCCCAAATTCGTTTGATTTCATCCTTGAAGGCGCGCGCTGCTCCTGCTGGATCGGCAGCCTCTGTAATTCCACGACCTGCGATAAAGGTAAAGACATCAACGCCTTCAAAGAGTTTGAGAGTATCTACATCTAGACCACCTGTTACAGAAACTCGAAGCCCATGTCAATGAGTTTTTTTAACCTTATTAAGGTCTTTTTTTCACCCCAAGTTTCACCAGCAAGAAGGGCATCACGAGATTGGTGATAGATAGCTTGTGAGATACCTGCATCTAGCCAAAAGCTGAGCTTGTTCAAAAGTCCAATCACCATAAAGCTCGATCTGGATTTCGCCTCGGTCCCCACGTTCAGCCTTGATAGCCTTTAGAGCTGCTTCCATAGTAGGGATGGTTGCACAACAGATACAAGTCATCCAATCTGCTCCACGAACGGCATTATTTTTGGCAACTGTTCCACCAGCATCGGCACATTTTGTGTCTGCCACAATAATCTTATCTGGGAAAAGGCTACGCAAGACTTCAACCAGTTCACTTCCAACTTGAAGCAAGCAAACAGTTCCAGCTTCGATAATATCTACTTCCTGACCAACAGAAACAGCTGCTTTAATCGCTCCTTGCAAGTCTGAATGGTCTAATGCAACTTGTAAATTAGGTATTCTTTTTGTCATTTCTTTATTCCTCTTTCTAACTTTCCAAATCCAATCCTTCAAGATAAGGGCTATCCTTAGATTCTTCGATCATCGCCAAGACATCTTCTTTAGTCTGGCAAGCCTGTAAACGTGCAATAGAATCTTCTAATTCAAACAAGGCAATGATTTGTGGAATGGCTACACTTGTGTGAATTTTTGAGCTTGTTGCTGCTAGTGCCAAACAAAACAGAGACCTCTTTCCCATCTGAAAATACAACAGGATTTTGTAAGGTAATCAATGAAAAGGCATCTCTTTGCACTCCAGCTTCAGGTCTAGCATGGGGCATAGCCATACCTGGCATCAAGATATAGTAAGGACCATACTCTTCAGTCGATTCGATAATAGCATCGTAATACTCTGGCAAAATTGCTCCACTTTCAATCAAGGGATCTACTGCTACCTTGACTGCTTCTTTCCAATCCTTAGCCTCTAAACCTAGTCGGATCGAGTCATTGTCAATTAAAGCTTGTTTTAAATTCATATCTGCCTCCTTTATTTAAAGAGGGAGAAGGACAGAAACGATAACTCTCAGTTTCTGTCCAGCCCCCTCCAACCTTTTTACTGTAGTGCTTGACTGAGTTTTTTTCAGTGATTTCTTTATCATCCATCAAGTTGTCAAGCCCGATTAACTTCCCATTAGTCCGACCTTCCAATTCTTGGATCAAATGAAGAGAAGCGATTACGATGTCATAGCCTGCTGCTAAACCTTTTGCTTCACCGACACTGCATGAATTGACTGTAAAAGTCTGTTTGATTAAGCTTTACGGAGGGCATTTTCAACCTTCATCTTGATAACCATAGATGAACCCATTCCATTTCCGCACGCTGCTAATACTTTAACCATTTTATTTTCTCCTTTTCTAGATACTAAGCTTCTTCTTGAACTTCACCGTTGTAATATTTTTCTTTATCTTTTGCTTTTGCAAATTGAAGTTGAGGAATAACGAGCAAGAAGAGACATACAAGTACATAACCAACAATACCGAGGTATTTGAAGATATAGCCAAATCCAAGCCATGGGAATTCAAAGTCGATATTTCCATGGTAACCACCGTAAGATGCTAAGTCGAGAAGGGCTACACAGAGAGCTCCTAGAGCAACTTGGAGGACACCTGAAATGAAGGATAGGATAACGGCTGCTTTCCATCCGCCACGCTTATCAGCATAGACCGCGATGGCTGCATTATCAAAGAACACTGGTACAAATCCTGTAATAATAAGGACAGGGTTTTTAAAGACGATGAGCAAGACAATTGTAATCAATTGACCAATCAAACCAAAGGCAAATCCTGATAAGACCGCGTTTGGAGAACCAAATCCATAAGAAGCTGCAACGTCGACTGCTGGGAATGAACCAGGCAACAATTTGTTTGAAATACCTTGGAAGGCATTTGTCAACTCAGATACGAACATGCGGACACCTTGCATCAAAACGAACAAGTAAACTGAGAAGGTGAAGGCTGTTTGGATAATGTACATAAAGAAATCTTGTTTTGCAGGATTGAATAGAGTTCCTGAAGTGATGATTTCTTTATTAGACATAATGTCTGGACCCAAGATTAACAGAATGGCTCCAAAGAAAACGAGCATCAAAGTAGCAGAGGCAACAACAGTATCATGGAAAATTGAGAGGAACTTAGGCAATTTAAGATTGTCTAGACTTTCTTCTTTCTTACCAAAGCGTCCTGCTACTTTATCTACAAACCAGATTGCAAATTGTTGTTGGTGACCAATCGCAAATCCGCCACCACCAGTCAGAGCGTTGAGTTGCCTCAACAGTCATATTTGAACTAACTGCCCAGTAAAGGCCACAGATGATACCGATTGCTGCTGTACCATAAGCATTTCGCAATTGTGGGACTAAGAATAGAACCATAAGAGATACAGTCGCAGCTTGTTGTACCATGATGTGACCAGTAATAAAGAGGGTTCTTACTTTCGTAATCTTGCGTAGAGCTACAAGCAAGATATTTACTCCAAAACCGATCAATAGAGCTGTTGTTGCAGTTCCGACGAAATCTGGAAATTCTGCTGCAATTTTGTTGTTTGCTGCAGCAAGTCCAAAGTAAGGGTCGATAACCGCTGCACCAATTTGGAATTTGTAGTTAAGGGCTGCCAAGATTGGACGGAAGGTTGTAACCAAACCACCAGCACCCACGTTGAGCAACATATAGCCTACTGTTGCTTTAACGAAACCTGAGAAAACGTCATGAGCAGGTTTTTTCAAAAGTGCATATCCTATCAACACCAATAAACCTACGAAAAATGCGGGATTCTGCAAAATATTGCTAGAAAACCAATTTAGAACACTTGAAATGACTTCCATAATTGTTCTCCTTTTGAATTGTTTTTGTAAGTTTATTATATAATGTGAAAACGGAAACAAAAAGACCAAGAATTACACAGCGGACTGTTCACTCTTGGACTGTATGATTTATGATATTTTACGGCTTATCTTATTTTCTCGTAGCTAGATAAAAGGGAAGAATTGTTTCATAAGATTCCAGTAGAGCTTCTAGGATTTCTTCTTCAGATGAATTTTCGGCCACTGGAACATCTACTTCACTAAAACTTTTGCGGACTTCCTGATGGAGATTTTTTTCCTTAAAACTCGGCGATTTTCCTCAGTAGCCTCCATCCTTTGACTTTCTCCCTCTGAGTATACTAAATAATAAATTCCTTCTACCACTGGAACTTCTAGGACCTTGGCTTGTTTGTCTAAAGTTCGCTCATCCTTCTTACGTTCAATAAAACTCACTTCTAGTGAAACTCCAAAATCAGAAGGGTTTCCATACAAACGAAGGGCCAACATAGGTTCTGATACTTCCCCCTCACGCTGTAGATAGGCCCAGAAATGCGGTCGCAAACGTTGGGCTTGATTCATCCACTGACTCGTCCCTTGAAGGTTCCATTCTGGATGTCCTTCTTGAAAAGCCTTGGCTAAGTGTGTAAAGACCTTTCTAGCCTCCTGCCCCTTACTCCTCAAATAAAGCATTTTTTCAACTTCTTGACCTGCCTTCTCTGGTTTTTGATACTGTAAGCCAGAGAAAGCTAGATATTCTCTCATTGTATTCAACATAGATCAACCTCCCTTAGTTAGCAAAAAAATCAGGGTGCCCCTGATTTTGCTTTGATTATTCTGTATCAACCACAACGTAACGATTTGGCTCATCACCTTCTGAATAACTAGTGACACCCTCCATACGTGAAATGATACGATGGATGATTTTACGTTCGCTGCTAGACATTGGATCAGTCACCTGACTACGCCCCTCTTCTAGGACACGTGTAGCTAACTTCTGTGCATAGCTCTGCAAGACTTCTGCACGGTGCTCTACATAGTCATTAACATTGATGGTAATATAGAAGGTTCTTGAATAGCGGTTGTAAAGATAATTTTGTGCTAAGAGCTGAAGAGATTTCAAAACCTTACCATGGTAACCGATAATACGGCCCGGTTCATTGGTATCAATTTGCATATTGATAGAACGGCGATTTGAGGTACTTGAAATTGCTCCCTCAACATCCATATCATCAATAATACCTTGAACATAGTTGGTCACTTCTTCGACCACCTGGTCAATATCATAGGTCGGTTCAATCTTCAAACCTAGATTTTCTAAATCATCATTCTGCTCGACTTCTTCCTGCTCTTTAGATTCTTCTGGCAGTAAATCTTTTAGAATGGCAATATGACCAGTCTCCTCTAAAATTGTACTAGCCTCTTTCTCATTTTTTAGAATTTCGGCCTTAACCTCTTCAGAGATTCCTTGTCCTTCTTCCTCGATTTTCTTGATTGCTTCAACAACATGACCTAAGTCTACTGTTGCCTCACTAACAGTCTTAACGGGTTCGTTCTTAGCATTAACTTCCTTTGGAACTCCTTTGACTGCTTGCTGATTTGCCTTCACAACAGTTGTCTCACTAATTGCTTCGATATCAACTTGCGCTGGTTTCTTCCCAAAAAGACCAAAGAAACCTTTTTTCTCCCTTGAGACAACCTTGATATGCGCCTTCATTCTAGGAATCCCCAATTCCTTCAATCCCGTTTGGATTGCTTCCTCAACAGTTGAACCTGTAAATAATACCATTACAAGATTCCTCCTTACTTTTTCTTTTTCTGTGCTTTCTTGAGAGCTTTTCTCTTCTTGATTTCTAAATCCTTCTTAGCCTGTACTCCCGCCTCACGCTCTGCAATAATCTTGAAATGGATTGTTGAGCAGATAGGTTTGGAGCACCTGATAAGCATTGGATACCGCCCAGTATAAGGCAACCCCACTTGGTGAATACATGGCAAAGAAGAAAATCATGACTGGCATTGCATACATCATTCCCTGTCATGGCGCCATTTTTTTCTCAACCATAGCCTTTATTGATAACCAGGTGCTAAGGAAAGTAAAGATAGCTGCCAGAATAGGCAAAAACGAAAAGTCGTATCAACACCACCAAGGTTAATCCATAAGAAATGACCCGTTTTTAGAAATTCTACCCTACTCAAAAGCTTGGAACAAGGCCAACAAGACTGGCATTTGGATTAAGATTGGCCAAAGAGAAGCTGACTGTTTGACACCATGTTGCTTGAACAACTGACGCATTTCTTGATCCAACTTGGTACGGCTCTCCATATCCCGTCCCGGATAACGTTCTCGCAACTCCTTAACCAGTGGTTGTACTTCTTGCATCTTTCTAGATGCCACCATTTGTATCTGAAAGACTGGTAAAAGAATGGTTCTGATTAGAAGGGTAAATAAAATAATCCCCAGACCAATACTTGTATCAAAATGATAAAAGCGAATGATTTCAGCAAAAAAATAAACAAATTTACTCCAAAAACCTGTTGATTCAGCTGTAATCTCACTCGTCGTACCACTAGCCGTGCAGGCGCTCATCACAAACAAAGCAAGCACCATTAAGCTAGTCAACTGTAATTTCTTTTTCACTCCCCATTTCCTTCCTGGTAAATCTTTGATAACTTTAATACGTGAAGTAGATTTTTTTCCATTTCCGCGTAGTCCAAGATTTCAACACCTTTTCGAGCAATCACAACAAAATCTACATTTTCAACCAGCTGATTTTTATGTTCAATCAGAATATGTCGAATTCTTCTTTTGATCTGATTCCTCATGACAGCGTTTCCTAATTTTTTACTGACAGATAGACCAACTCGAAAATGCTGTTCATTATTTTCTAATCGATAAATAACAAATTTACGATTAGCAAAACTCTCCCCTTTTTTAAATATTGCACTAAAATCTTTCTCTTTTTACACGAAAGCGTTTTTTCAAAAACTCAACTCCATCTATTAAAACTACTACTATTATACCATAATTTTTTTCAAAAAGCCAATCATAGTAAGGTTTTAGCCCATTTTACAGAATGAAAAACTGGTTTTTATCCTTTTAAATCATCTTATTTTTGAACAAATTTACAAATTTGAACATGCTATTTTCTTTTATTTTTCTTGAGATAAAAACAAAAGTCACCCTTACAACAGGTGATTCTGAACGAAGACAAACGCCAAAATGGCGTTTGTCTTTTTCTGTTTTCAAAAATAGTTTGTCTCATCATCTACTAATCCATCCAAAAATCTGTATTTGAGAAAATAAAAAGGGATATTTCCTATCCATTTCACCAATTTTTGATATTTAAACACGCCAAAGTAAGCCCAACCTGATCCTCCATTTTGGACTTTCCTTTCTCTCTAGTGTATCTCAAATTATGGTATTCCTTAGCCGTTCCAAAGAGCCGTTCAATTGTTTCTTTGCGTTTCTTATAGAGCTCTTTCATTTCTCTTTGATGACGAATCTCCTCACAAAATTCAAGAGCATCTTTCCAGACATGTCTCGTTACTACTTTTTGAAAATTCTTGCTTTGGGTACAAACGGATAATAGGGGGCAGTTAACACATACTTTAGGATTACTCTTATACTCACGGTAGCCTTCTCGAGTGGTTGTACGATAGCTTAATACTTGATTCTCTGGACAGACATAACAGTCATAACTTGCATCATAAACAAAATTACTAGGTCTTAAGTTCCCCTTTACTCCCTTTGGACGAGTATAAGGAAAGACAGGAATGATGTTTCGCTCTAATAAATAATGGGCAATAGCTGGGGTCTTGTAACCTGAATCCGCAATAATATAGTGGGGCGAGAATGGCTCTAACTTTGAAAATAGGGCAGGGAAAGCCTGACTATCATGAACATTTCCTGCCTCAACCGTATAAGCCAAGGCCCAACCATGCTATCACAAGCAACTTGAGCAGAATAGGCAAATACTTCCTTATGTTCGCCCTTGTGAAACCAACCACACTCGGGATCTGTCGTTGAGATTTTCTTTTCCTTAGCCTCACTTTCTTTTGCGGGCTTTAAGGACTTTTTTTCGTGTTTTTTCCTATCTAAATCAATCTCAACTGCCAATTGTTCACTCATAAATTTAGCTTGTTGGTCTACCATTTCCTTACGATACTTGTGACTATTAGCCGCTTTGATATGGGTACCATCCACAAATATTTCAGAAGGATCAATTAAGCCAGCATACAAAGCTTGGCTGAGAACTTGGGAAAAATCTCAGAAATGAGTTCTTTATCTTGAAAACGACGGCTGTAATTCTTTCCATAGGTAGTAAAATGAGGACCTTATCATCTAAAGTTAGTCCAAGAAACCAACGATAGGCCACGTTTACTTCAATATCTTTCATGGTTTGGCGCATGGAACGGATACCATAAAAACACTTGATCAAAGGAATTTTGACTAACATGACGGGATCAAGACTAGGACGACCATTATCTGGACTATAGGTATCTTCTACCAAGTCATAGATAAAGTCAAAATCAACCTTTGAATCTACTTGTCGAAGAAAGTGATCTTTGGGACCAATTCATCTATCGTATAGAAAACCATATTAGCGACGATTATAATCAGGTTTTTCTTTGTGAAACATAGGGAACACTCTCACAACTTTTTCACTCTATTATATCGACTTTACAAAAGAAAAGCCCTTAGAAACTTGACTTCCAAGGACTTTGTCTCAAATCTAAATCACTCCAAAGAGTGACTTTTGTGAGAGATAATATGAAAAAGTTAGGATTTTAATTAAATAAAGTTAGGAGGTCTTTATTTAATGATAGTAGTATACTGGGTCTATCCTTAAATCCAACAAACAGATTCCACTTCTTTTTTAATTTTTAAAACTATGGATTGGAGCCGGGATTTGCCCTCCACGTGCAATGAAGTCAACAGACGATGCACCGTTGACTTTCATGACTGGAGCTGTTCCTAGAAAGCCCACCAAATTCAATCATATCCTTCTTTTCCTTTTGGAATAATACGTACAGCAGTTGTTTTCATGATTGATGACTCCGATAGCAGCTTCATCCGCAATCATTGCTGCAATCGTTTCTGCAGGTGTATCCTCAGGAATGGCAATCATATCCAAAACCAACTGAACAGATAGCTGTCAGTAGCTTCTAATTTTTCCAAATTAAGGGAGCGTTTTGCTGGCAGCAATCATCCCTCGTCCTCAGAAACTGGGATGAAAAGCACCTGACAAACCACCAACTTGGTTGCAAGCCATAACTCCGCCTTTTTAACCTGGTCGTTCAAAGAGCCAAGGCAGCGTCGTTCCATGAGTCCCAACTGTCTCTAGCCCATTTCTTCAAGAACTCGAGCTACAGAATCACCTACTGCTGGAGTTGGAGCCAAACTCAAATCGACAATTCCCAAAATCAACTCCAAGGCGCTCACTAGCCATTTGACCAGACTAATTGACCAATGCGGGTAATCTTGAAGGCTGTCTTTTAACAGTTTCAGCAACAACATCAAAAGCTCTGACCACGAACCTTTTCCAAGGCACGCTTTAGCAACACCAGGACCAGAAACACCGACATTGATGATGACATCTGCTTCACCACACCATGAAAAGCGCCTGCCATAAAAGGATTGTCCTCTACCGCGTTGGCAAATACAACCAGCTTTAGCCGCCCCCATATCAGATAAAGAAGCTGTTTCCTTGATAATGCGTCCTATATCCGCTACTGCAGTCATATTGATTCCTGACTTGGTTGAACCGATATTGACCAGAAGACAGACCTTATTACCGTTTCAATAAGCACAGGATAGAATTGTAATTTCATCCTTTTTGGTAACCTTTTTGTACCAAGGCGAAAATCATTAAAAATCAACACCTATTTTTAGCAGCTCTGTCAAAGCTTTTGCCTAACACTACATAATCTGACGCATCTGTTGCTGCTCAATCAAAATAAGCGTTACTGACGCGTTTATTGTGATTGGAATCCCAAGTTCAGCTGCAATTTCATCCCCGACAGCAACTAAATTTGCCGCCTTAGTCGTAACTTTTTCATATATTTATCTGCGGCTCTATCAATATCTGGATCCTATACCAATCTAGAGTGAAAATTCCATGGTAATGGTTCTGAATATCAAAGATTCTGCTCTTCAATCCTGCAATTGTTTCGGTGACTTGTCTAACCTCGCTAAGTACCTCTCAGAATATTGTGCACTTAGCATCCGAAAATCAGCAGCGCTCTGAATATTGATTTTGACATTCAATGTCTGTCACAAAAAGCCTCAAAGCTCATTTCTCAGTTGAGTAAAATCTTGTTTTCTTCACTGGATACCACAGCCATCATGGTGAAGAACTCGTCCAAGACAGTTTGTGAAATATCATATTTAATCTAATTCAGCAATCTTGGTCACACCTGCAACAATACCACCCTTATCTTTCAACAGTTATAATAGCTTTCAATGGTCCTCCATCTTTGAAATCATGAAAAATAACCTATCATATTTTCTTTTTTTCTCAGTATAGCACATTTATTTCAAAAACAAAAGCTTTGCTGAAATTGTTCTTAAAAAACAATTTCGTAAACAAATCTACCCTACCATCTTATGATGAGTGTTCCCCTAGGACAAAAGTCCTGGTGAACCAAACTGAACTAAGGCACAGGGCTCCATCATCATAACACTCAACAAAATTGATGATTTTATATAATTCGATGATCGCCATTGGCCTCCTACGACGTGGTTCAGTTTAGGTACGAGTGTATCCACCGTTACGTTCTGCGTAACGAGGTGCGATCTGAGAACAATTTTTGAAGTGCTGTGGTAATGTACTTATCAGTTACTTCATCATAGTTTTCAGATGCGATTTCATTACGTAAGCGGCGGCTGACGACGTCTGATCACCACGTTTACCTAAGTAATCATTTTTCAACAGTTTTACGGTTTCTTTGCTTTGAGCTTCAGTTGTCTGATTCGTTGATCAAAAGGTCAGTTGATCCAAATCGCGACATTGCTTTGCTGTGAGCTAGTGCGTGCCCTGGTTACGGTAAAGCCATGTGTTCCTCCTTTATGTTGTCTTTTGCAAGACCCAAATCACTGAGTTTTGAGTTTCACTTCTTCCAAACTCTTGCGTCGAGATTTCTTACTTTCACCGATCCTCTGCTTCAGATTTTTCGGTCAAATCATGCACAGTATTGATACCAGCACTGTTCAAACAGCTATGAGCGTCAGATCAGTTCGAGTTCCTCAATCGGCACGTTTCCAAAATACGTGTCGTCCGATTCAGTATCAGCTTCTTTCATCACTTCTGCAGGTTTGCAATCTCTGAGATTGTAAAACAAATCGCGATGTTCTGTCCAAAATGCGTGCTGAAAGCCCTGGAAAAGCATCTTCTGGAATAATTAGTCCATTTGTCAAGACTTTCAAAGGGTTACACTTTGTCGAAACACAGTGTCTGCCTTCCCTACGAGCAGGTTCAACTGATAGTTAACTTTTGTAACTGGTGTATACAGAATCTACAGCAGCGTTCCAACTGGTGCATTATCTTTCTTGTCATCTGCAGGTAGTCACGACACAGTTTGATCATAGTCGCTTTTAAATGAAAGCACCTTCTCGATTGTGAAAAGATAATGATCTGGATTTACGATTTCGATATCACTATCAGTCAAAAATGTCTCAGCTGTAACTTCGCGGGATCCTTCACATCAAGTTCAATAGCTCGTCTTTTACATGATTTAACTGCATCCTTTAATGTTCAGAATGATTTGCATCACGTCTTCGGCGAACACCTGGAAATTGCGTCAAACTCATGATACTCCATCAATGTCGATAGATGTAACAGCTGCCCCTGGAAGAGAAGCAAAGAAGTACGCGGCGATGAGTTACCAAGCGTTGTACCGTATCCATCGTTCGTGGTTCAGATGTACAACGTGCCATAATCTTTATGGTTTCATCAATGTTATATTTGGTTTTTCAAACTCGATCACTGTTACTCCCTCTCTTAAAACGAAAAGCAGTGTAAGCAGTGATGATTATACACGGCGACGTTTTTGGAGGACGAGCACCATTAATGTGGCACTCTGAGTCGCATCACGAGTGCTGTTACTTTCAAGACCAGCAGCAGCAAGTAGCACGAACATGCTGACTCACGACCAGAACCTGGACGCTTACAATGCTTCAACTGATTTAAACCGTGTTCTTGCAGATTTAGCGGCGACTTCTGAAGCCATTGGCGACAAATGGTGTGGATTCCGAGAACTTTTGAAACCAAGAGCACCAGCTGATGACCAAGCAATTGCATTACCATGCACATCGGTAATCATAATAATAGTGTTATTAAATGTAGCGTGAATATGAGCAATGCCAGATTCGATATTCTTTTTCACACGACGTTTACGTGTTGGTTTAGCCAAGACTTTTACCTCCTATATTATTTTTTCTTACCAGCAATCGCAACAGCTTTACCTTTACGAGTGCGAGCGTTGTTTTTAGTGTTTTGTCCACGGACAGGAGTCCACGACGGTGACGGATACCGGTATGGTGTTCCATCAAACGTTTGATGTTCAGTTCACTTCAATGATCACCTTCAACAATTGCATCCACTTCGACGGATAGCATCTTCTTGATCTGATGTAAGGTCACGAACACGAATATCTTCTAAAACTCCAGCAGCTGCCAAAATCTTTTGAGATGTTGCAAGTCCGATACCATAGACATAAGTCAATGAGATAACTACGCGTTTGTCATTTGGAATATCAACTCCAGCAATACGAGCCATGTTTTCTCCTTTCTATCTTATCCTTGACGTTGTTTGTGTTTTGGATTTGCTGGGCAAATTACCATAACACGACCATTACGCAATTACTTTGGTAGTATAATTGGTTTGACCGATGGTCTACTTTCATTTCTTATCCTCCAAGTTTTCGATTATTTAAAGCTGTGAGTGATACGTCCACGTGTCAAGTCATATGGACTCATTTCGACAGTAACACGATCTCCCGCTAAAATACGAATATAGTTTTAATTTTACAAACTGTTGCTAAAATCTGATGTCCATTTTCAAGTTCAACCGTAAACATTGCAGTCGGCATCGTATCGACTACTTTGCCTTCAACTTCAATCACATCGTCTTTTGCCACGCAAAAGTACCTCCATTAATTTCGATTTGATGCCTCTAGACACAGAGACAACAATTATAAGTCAGACTAATTCGATGTTGATACACCTTCAAGTTAATTCAGTTCAGCCAATGTTTTATCTAAGGCATGAGCTTGCTCAATTGTACGTGGTATCCATCCAACAGAAGTTTCTTTATATCATCTTGAAAAGACGTTCTTTTAATTCCATTTGTAACTTCATCTGAAACCAATTCCTTTATCGATATAACTTAGTTAATCACCCATTTCAGTTTGGTTAGCCATTCTTTGCTGGAACATGTCACCTGTTGAGATGTGGGCAACGTGAAACTTTGTTCAACAATTTTCGCTTGTGTCCTTTACCTGCCGATGAAACCCATAATCAAAAGATTCATGATTCAAACTCCTTTTTGTATTTAAATGAAGCAAAATTCATTTCAACTCTATTTAAAACAAAATAGAAAGGAGATAAAATCTGACAATGTCTTTGATTTTTACACTCCTCTCTGAGTAGTAATTTATTTTCATACAATTATTCTGTTGTATCTGAAACAACATACTTACGTTTCAATAGATAACTTCAATTGTTTAATTCCTTCGATATGACAGAATAATGATTGTAACTTGTTCCCAAAGCGACAACTGAAGGAAATAAATCTTTAGCTACAATAGGTAGGATAAATCACACCTAGGAAGATTGATCCGACTGTTGCAGACGACGAAAGAAGTTTTGACATATATTCTTCTGTCCTTTACCAGGACGGACACCTGGATATAAGCTCCACTCTTTTGTAAATTTTCTCTTTCTCTGGATTGATCTGCCTAAATGTATAGAAGAATGTAAAGAGAATAATCAACAGAGCATAAAAACCTTGTCAGGGTTGAAGTGATACAACTCTTGAGCTGTTCTTACCATTTAATTAAGGCGAACGCACTTACAGTGTAAAATTCTTGCTGTTTGCTGTAATAGAGCTAGAAAGATAACTGGGATAACCCAGCGGGGTTAATCTTCAATGGAAGATAGGAGCTTGACGCACCTTGAGCTACCTTTGTATACTGAATTGGAATCTTGTATTTAGCTTGTTCAACGTAAGTTGTAAAGTATACAATTAACAAAACAGCAATGATTAAGATAGGCAAAATGAGACGATGTCAATCGACTACGCGTACATTGACAAAGTAGTCCACGTAGAATGCCATAACCATCAGGAATTGAAGCAACAATCCTGCAAAGATAATCATTGAAACACCATTACCTCCTTATCTGATTTGCTCTCCCAGCAGGTTACAATCATCTACCTGCTG